>Ga0209299_1000007_pt1 | contig 128825 bp, 148 predicted proteins | sample S_140806_MF_Meta_FD_187326 | JGI IMG/M metagenome (GOLD analysis project Ga0209299, IMG submission 187326) | Freshwater microbial communities from Lake Simoncouche, Canada to study carbon cycling - S_140806_MF_MetaG (SPAdes) (version 2) | ecosystem: Environmental > Aquatic > Freshwater > Lake ...
CAATAGTATTGAGCCTTATAAAGGCAAAAATGAAATTACTGTAAGGGGTAGGGGAGGCACAAGTTTTGAACCTGTACTTGACTATTATTCAGCTAATGGAAAAAAGTTTACAAGTCTTGTGTATTTTACTGATGGTGAGTGTTACACCAGTCAGAGGCCAAAAGGAAATGTATTGTGGGTTATTTCTGAAAGATCACAATTAAACACAGCACTTCCTGGAAAAGTAATCAAGCTTGAGCTTTAATTCTAATTTAATTACTTGATCACATTTTTTGTGTTTATATTTGTATATGAAACTATTGACATTAAAAGAAGATTTAATTAAAAAATCTGGAATATATCTTATTGAGTGTAATTCTCATAAGTATATTGGAAGCAGTGTTAATTTATATGACAGATATAAACAACATGCTTATGCATTAAGGAAAGGAAAACATTATAATAGTTTTCTACAAAATCTGTATAATAAATATCCAGATAATATAAGTTTTAAGCTTATTGAAATTTGCAGTAATTATATTGAAAGAGAGCTTTATTATATTGAATATTACAATTGTGATGTTAATGTAGAAAGAAATCCCGTAACTCAGGCAAAAAGCATTGAAACAAGAAAAAAATTAAGTATGGCTAACAGAAATAAAAGGTTAGGTAAAGAAAATCATGCTTCTGTAAAAGTATATCAATATACTTTAGAAGGTGTCTATGTAAATGAATATAATACAATAAGAGAAGCTGCTTTAGCTGTTAATGGCAATGCTACATCTATAGGTGATGCAGCAAAAGGAGATACTAAATCTGCTGGAGGATATCAATGGAGAAAAGAAAAATTAGATAAAATTCCTTGTATTTCCAAAAGACAAAGAAAGCCTTATAGTATTAAAAAAATAAGCATTTTTGATGGTAAATCTTATTGTATTGTATCAAGTATTAAAGAAGCTGCTTTATTGTTAAATGCAAATGAAGGAGCTGTTAGAAAAGCCTTAACACATAATTTTAAGTGTAAAGGGAAAGTTATTAAGTTAGAATTATAAAAAATTAAAGTTATGAGTAAGTCAGTTCAATTAAATTTAGATGAGATTAAGGATTTTGTTAAATTCATGGTTAAGAATAACCAACACATTCAATCACAAGGTAAGGTTCCTGTAGCAATCAATATTGAGGGTGATGCAGGTTTGGGTAAAACATCTTCAGTTAAGCAACTTTCTAAAGAGCTTAACATGGATGTAATTAGATTAAACTTAGCAGAGTTTGAGGAATTGGGTGATTTAGTAGGTTTTCCTGTTAAAGAATTTGAGATTCAAAATGCAGAGGGTAAGAAAACATGGATCAATGAGCACCAGATTGATGCTGCCATGAAGAAAGGTTACAAGGTAACAGACAAGAGAATGTCTCATGCTGCTCCAGATTGGATCCAAGGTAAAGGTGAAGGTGGATTCTTAATTCTTGATGACTACACCAGAGCTGACCATAGATTCATGCAAGCTACCATGACTCTTATTGATGAGCAAGCATATGCTTCTTGGAAATTACCTAAGAACTGGCATATTTTGTTAACTACTAATCCAGACAATGGTGATTATAATGTAACTTCTCTAGATATTGCTCAGAAAACAAGATTTATCTCAACTGAAGTTAAGTTTGATGTAAATGTTTGGGCAAGATGGGCAGAGACTGTTAGTATTGACGGTAGATGTATCAACTTTTTGTTAATGCATCCTGAATTAGTATCTCAAAGTGTAAATCCAAGAGCAATTACAACTTTCTTTAACTCAATTAGTTCAATTGATGATTTTGGAAAAAATTTACCAATAATTCAAATGATTGGTGAAGGTTCTGTAGGTCCTGAATTTGCATCTATGTTTACTATGTTTATTAATAATAAACTTGATAAGATCATTAGTCCTGAAACTATTATGACTAAGGATGAAACTTATGTTTTAGGAGCATTGAAAGGGGCTGTTGGAGAAGGAGATGATTTCCGTGCTGATATAGCAAGCGTTATTTCAACAAGAATTGTCAATTATTCTTTAACTTTTGCTGATAAGAATACTGTTCCTAAAGAAATGGTACAAAGAATAGGCAAAATTGTTACTGATTGTGAATCTTTTACATCTGATTTAAAATATTATATGATCAAAGAGATTGTCAATGGTAACAAGAATAAATTTGGTTTGCTTATGATGCAACCAGAGATTGTTAAAATGGCTGTGAAATAAATCACAAGTGAGCATTTCACATAAAAAAACAATTTAATTATTATTAACCAAGATAGGGGGTGATTACATCCCCTATTTTATTTTTAAAAGATTATGATAAATATATTATATTTTAATTTGAATGGAAACAATAGAGATCCAAGAAATAGCAAATGGACTAGTTTTGATTTAAGTGACATCTCACTTGAATGTGTTTCTGAAGAGTCTGACTTTTTTAATATAAGTAAAGATCCATATACACCAGTAAAAGGAGATAAATATTATTTTCTTGACAAAGTAAACATTCCTAGAGTGAAATTAAAAGAATTTCATGATGAAAATGGTACTAAAACAGTGAGAGATATTACTCAAGCAACACATGTTTTTATTGGTGATGCTACTGAAGATTTTTATGTTGATAAAGCTTATAGATATTCTATACCTACAAGTTTATTTAAGAAGTTTGTTGAGTTGCATACTGAGTGTTTTGATACAATGCGTATTGAAGATATCAGACAAGCATTAGAGTTTTATAATGAAGACACAGTTTATCTTAATTATCAAGGTATAAAATTATTTGTTGATACATCATTACTTCACTATTCTGAATTAATTAAGGATCCTGCATATAATAATGATGATTTTCAATATTCTAAAACAGTGTATTATATTAAACCTGAGTATTTATCAATATACAACCAGATAAAAGATCTTACATTGTGTCATGAGTCTTGTTTAACTAGTGTACTTAATGGTACTAATGCTGCTGTTATTGATGAAGAAATGTTTGCTAGATTATCTGCTATGTTTGACAGTAATGATAGAGATAACTGGGTTTTAGCAATGGAAATAATGGCAAATTCTAAATATGAAGAAAGTCTTTATTTCATAGAGTTGTTGTTTAAAGAACATTCCAGTAGAATGTATGACACACCAACTAAAAGACATGTTAATTTTAAATCATTAGTTACTTATCTTGGTAAAGGTTCTTATTTTAATACAGGTTTAGATAGTATAGTTAAAAGCTTGATTGATAAACAAGTTTTAACACATGACATACTTACTGATTTAATGCATAGATATAAGCAAGAAATTATCAGTGGAGGTGAGAGTACTTACTTTACAATTAAAGATATCAGTGTAACTGAAGAGATACATAATATTATCAATAAGAACTTTGCTTATAATCTAGTAGAAGATTTTGTTCCAGAGGTAGAAGAAGTTGTTGCTCCGGAAGAAGAAGTAATCTCTGATGATTTCTTAAACTACATTCCGACTGATGAAGAAGCAACTTTTACTCAATTAGGTGAAGAGCCTACAGATGAGATTGAAGAAGTAGTTGATGAAGTAATTGAAGAAGAACTTCCAGGAACAGAGATTGAAATAGAGATTGAATCTACATTTGAAATTGAAGAAGAAGTATTTGAAACACAAGTTGTTGAACCTAAAAAAGAAGAAGATGAGTCAAGCATTGATTGGTTCTAATGAGGAATTAGAACAGTTTTACAAAAAAAAGTTTTACTTTAGCTACAGCGGGATAAATAAGTTGCTATTTTCTCCTGGCATGTTTTACAGCCACTATGTTCTTAACCAAAGAGAAGACTCAACAGACGCGCACCTGGTAGCAGGGCGCGTTCTGCATTGTCTACTATTTGAAGAAGATAAGTTTGAAGAACAATTTCTCACATTACCCGGCAAAGTGCCAACAGATAGTCAGAAGAAAATTATTGATGGTATTTTTAAATATCATATGACAATTGGAAACAATACACTATCTTTGTTGGACTACTCTCAAGATATACTCTCCAATCTACTCTCAGCTAATCTCTATCAAACTCTCAAGACTGATCAACAAAGACTTGACAAAGTTTTAACTCCAGAAAACATAGAGTATTTTGATTTCTTAAAAGCTAGCCTAGGCAAAACAGTAGTAGATGAAGTGACTCTTAGCAATTGCAGAGCACAAGTTGAGGTCCTTAGAGCTAATCAAGATGTAAGAGCTTTATTACAGTTAGATAGAAACTTGAATGATGATTCTATCAATACTGCAAGTGAGTTAAAACTAACCTATGACAATCCAGATTTATCATTTGGCTTACATGGTGTGCTTGACAATGTTGTTGTTGACAAAAACTCAAAGACCATTTTTATTAATGACTTAAAGACCACTGCAAAATCAATTCAAGATTTCCCGGAAAGTGTTGAGTATTATAGATACTGGCTCCAAGCTGTTATCTATTCTGTACTTGTAACAGACAAATTTTTAAAAGGAAGAGAGGATAAAGAAGATTGGAAAACTCAGATTACTTTTATAGTAATAGATAAATACAATCAAGTTTATCCTTTTCAAGTGAGTGAAGAAACTCTAGTGAAATGGAAGGCAAACTTTAAAGAGTTAATTGTCAAAGTTAAATGGCATTATGACAACAGAAGATATGACTTACCATATGATCTAGCATTAGGTAATGTAAAATTGTAAAAATTATGGCTTTAAGTTCAGTGTATAGGAAATATTTCCAAAAATCCCAAGTATTTATATATCCGCTCTTGGGGATTCAAAGAGGTGCCCTTGTTATTCCAAAAACAACTTATTTAAGTTGGAATGATAATGTTGCTCTTGAGGATATGAAACTAGTATGTGTTTATGAAATTGAGAACCAAGAGAAGTTTGATAACTTTTCTAAAGCAGTTCTTCTTAAACATCCTAGATTGTGTGGTTATGTTAAGACTGATAGCAAAACCAGTGTATTTACTTTTGACTTTAGTGACCTGGAAGAAAACTGGTGTCACTTTATAAATGGTAAGTACAGCAAAATCAGTATGAATTTAAAGCGTAAGATTTTAGATTTCTTTGACAAATCAAGTGGTAATTATGCCTATGTCAACAGTTATTTATTTCCTGAAAAACATTTTGATGAATATGCAGAATTATTAAATCATCCTGTAGAAGTTCTTAAAGAAGTTGGTGAGCTATGTAGTAAACCCAACTTTGAAAAAGAAAACTTAATACTAGATGTAGCAGATTTGGAAAATATATCAGAAACTACATTAAATTTGCAAAACAATGACAAAAACTAAACCAATTTTTATGGAAAACAAAACAATGATGATTGTTCAAGCTACATGGAATGAACAACAAACTTTTAGAATGATTCCTATTTCAGAATCATGTCCTTATGTAGAATGTATCTTTGACCCAGCTACAAAAGTATTTGTAATCATTTCTAAAATTACAAAAATGAGTCTTCACATGTTGCCTAAAATGGATGAGAATGGTGATCCAGTAGCATGCAAATCAGTAAGACCTAATGGTAGAAACTTTAAAGAAGAGAGAAACAAAATTGAAGTTTTTCAAGAGTATTATGTTGAAGATAAAATTGCTACTGAAGATTTAATTAATCTTTTTGCAGTTAATGCTTCTACATTTGATTATAATGCATTCATGCAAGCAGAGGCAAAGTAAAATGATTTCACAGAGGGAAATCAACTTCCCTCTGTGCTTTTTAACTAAAACGGGGAAACAGCTTAACTGAATTATGATATGAGGACACACATGAGGACATATTTATTTTGTTTCATAGTCAGAAATTACTATCTTTGATTATTAAACTAATATTTATGGAAACACAAATTTGTACTAAATGTAATACTGAACAGCTTATTACAGAATTTAGAAAAGACCAACATAATCCAACAGGTCATCATGTTCATTGCCGAACTTGTTTCAATCTTTCTCAGAAAGAATATAGAACAAAAAATAAAGATTCATTTAATAATTATGCAAATAATTATTATAAAGAGAATGCTGAAAGAATTAAAGCAATGAGAAAGTTAAGAAGACAAGGCAAACCTACAACGGAATTTCATTCTAAAACTAAAATTTTTGATGAAACTTCTTATTATAATAGAGGTGGTTGGAAAAAAAGAAGAGAAAAATCTTGGCGACAAAGAGGTATCATTGGAATGACTTATAATTTATATGAGCAAATGTTAATTGATCAGAATAACAAATGTGCAATATGCAATTTAGAACATACTGATATTAAAAAACTACATGTGGATCATTGTCATAGTACTGGAAAAGTAAGAGGTCTTCTTTGCAGTAATTGTAATAATGGTATGGGTAAATTAGGAGATTCTATTGAAAGATTACAATTAGCTATTAATTATTTAAAACAAAGTGTATGAGTCGTTGCCATTACGTGATGGACTATGAGACTTTGAAAAATTGTTTTGTAGCCGTCTTTGAGGATGTAAGATCTGACAATAAAGAAATATTTGTTTGCCATGAGAGCAAGAATGATATTGTAGATCTTGTTACCTTTCTAGAAAAAAATGTAGCATATAGAGAATGGCATGTTAGTTTTAATGGTTTGTCATTTGACAGTCAGATAACAGAGCATATTCTTAGAAACAAGCAGCAATTGCTTTGGAGTAAAGGAGATTATATTGCTAGATTCCTATATGGTAAAGCCCAAGATGTTATTAGTAGACAAAATAGAGGAGAGTTCTCTGAATTTAGTCCAAAAGATTTAAGTATTCAACAGGTTGATGTATTTAAACTTAATCATTGGGATAATCCAGCTAAGAGAAGTTCATTAAAATGGATTCAGTATAGCATGAACTGGGAGAATATCCAGGACATGCCTATTCATCATACTACTGAAATTGAAGATTATCAAATCAACCAAGTTATTACTTATTGCATTAATGATGTTAAGTCTACTAAGCAAATAATGTACTTAAGCAAGAGTCAGATTGATTTAAGAAGGACTTTGACCCAAGAGTATGGTATTGATCTTTATAGTGCATCTGAGCCAAGAATTTCCAAAGAGTTGTTTTTATATTTTTTGAGTAAACAAACAGGTTATAAGAAGTATGACCTTAAACAGCTTAGAACTTATAGAACTGAGATTAGAGTAAAGGATATTATTCTTCCTTATACAAAATTTAAGACAGCAACCTTTCAGAATTTATTAGATAAGTTCAATGATATTGTTGTGTATCCAGATAACACAAAAGGAGGGTTTAAATATTCTGTGCAGTATAAAGGCGTGAAGACAGACTTTGGTCTAGGTGGTGTACATGGAGCTAGGACAACAGGTATTTATGAATCTGATGAAGAGATGGTAATTCTTTCTTCAGATGTTGTAAGTTACTATCCTAATCTTGCTATCAGAAATAAATGGGCACCAGCTCATCTTCCTAAAGCAGAATTTTGTGAGCTGTATGAATGGTTCTTTGATGAGAGAAAAAAGATTAGTAAGAAAGATCCTAAAAACTATGTGTATAAGATTATTCTTAACTCAACTTATGGTTTGAGTAATGATGCTAATAGTTTTCTATATGATCCTGAGTTTACAATGAGGATTACTATCAATGGTCAATTGAGTTTGATGATGCTTCATGAAATGATTTGTGAAGAGATTCCAGATGTTATGCCGCTTATGCAAAATACAGATGGTTTGGAAACTCTTATACCAAGAAAGTACTATGATAGGTATATGGAAATTTGTGAGAGATGGGAAAAGCTAACACAGCTTAAATTAGAGCATGGTACTTATCAAAAAATAGTACTGGGAGATGTAAATAACTATATTGCTGTCAATGAATTGTCTGAGGTTCCTAAAGATGTCTATGATAAGCTCAAGAAGGAACAATCTTATGATGTATTTGAAGAAAGAGATGGTAAATTTTATTATGCTAATGTAAAAGCAAAAGGTAGATTTGAGTTTAATAATTTAGCTCTGCACAAAAACAGATCATTTTTGATCATTCCTAAAGCAATTTATTATCATTTTGTATTTGGTATTGAACCAGAAAATTATCTGCAACAAAATCAAGACATCTTTGATTATTGTGGAGGAGTAAAGATTAAAGGTAATTGGAAGTTTGTAGAGCACCATGTTGAAATGGGATCTTATGTAAAAGATGAGCTCCAACATACTCTTAGGTATTATATATCTAAGACAGGTAGTAAAATTATTAAGACCAATCTTTCTGACAACAGAGAGATTCAGGTTGAGGCCGGACCATGGATGCAAACAGTATTCATAAACTATGTAGAAAAACCTTTTGAGGAATATTTAATCCATAATGATTTCTATTTACAAAAGATTAAGAAAGAGATTCATTCTCTTGAACAAGTCACAAACCAATTAAGTTTATTCTAATGCCAAAGAAAATACAAGAATGTACAATGGCGCACCTAGTTGGTGTGCCTTTGCCACAACATGCTGCTACTTATACAGTAATCAGCCACCAATTTGTTATTGATTATTCCAAACAGCAATTAACTGCTGCTGGATTTGTTATTGTAGATGAAGAGTACAGATGTACTGCTGACGGGCAAATTGCTCAAGGAGTTTATAGATTAAATTATAATCTAGACCCTGAATTATACATGATGTTTGCTTGGACAAACAGTTACAACAAACAGGTTAAGTTTAAATGTTTGATTGGAGGTTATATTACAGCTACAGAAACTGTAATGACATCCGGTGAAATTGGAACATGGACCAGAAAGCACACGGGAACTGCAGATGTAGAGACTAAAGCTACTATTGATGACCAGATTGCTAATGCACACATGTATTACTCTCAATTAGTTTCTGATAAAGCTTTCATGGAAACAGTAACAATGACAAGAAGAAAACAAGCTCAGATGCTAGGTATTCTTTTTGCAGAGTATAGTATCCTAACTACAGAGCAAGCTAGTATTATCCGTTCTCAGATGGATAGACCAAGTCATGTTTATAAAAACAATGATAGTTTATGGGCATTCTATAACTATGTTACTATTTCTCTTCAGATTTCACATCCTAGAACATGGATTGAGGACCAAAGAGTTCTTCACTATTTCTTGGATACTGTGAATAAGTTTCCAAAAGCTGGAGTAGCTGTTGTTCCTACGGTAGAAGCAGTAGAGGTGCCGGAATTTACGGATCCTAATCAAATAAACTTATTAGATCAAATTGCTGAAATTGAAGCAATTGAAGCTGTTGAAAGTTTAATAGAAAATTCTGAATCAAATAAAGAAGATGAAGAAGAAATAGCTGTATGCCCTCCACCTGTTGAAGAAATTGAAGAGCCTGAAGTAGAAAGTGAGTTTGCTTTAGAAGACAATGTTGAAGATATAATTACTTATACAGATCCTGTAGGTAATACATTTGAAGCACCAGTTATTGAAGAAGCACCAAAAATGATTGACTTATCAGAACCTGAAAAATTATCATTAGATGATATTCTGATCAGAATTCCAAATGCAGAAAAAGCTAGAGAATTAGAAAAATCAGAAAATGATTTATTTGACATGGAGCAAGATCTTGCTCTTGGTTCAGATGAAGATGATGAAGATCTGGATTCAATTCCAGACTTCTTTTAATAGCTTGTTTGTGGTTAGACAAGTTTGTTATCATGAGGAGTAGTTTAGGCTACTCCTTTTTTTTATATTTGCATTTTAGAAATCATCATGAGAATTTTATTATTCATTATCTTATTATCATCTTGTGCAACTCACAGTAGTTTGAGGCAACAAGAAATTAGTTACAAGATTAAAAAAATGAAAAAAGAAGATAGTAAGATGTGGAAAAAAGTCCACAAAACTAGAAGATTCAACAAGTAAATCAAATATATTATGAGTGAAGAACAAATTAGACAGCAAATTGCTGAGTACAAGAATGTGCTTACAGGTAACATATTCCAAGATGGAGAAGTTATGCAAAAAATTTATGAACTTAAAAAACAACTCAATCCTAGAATTGAACTTCACCCAGAGGAAGATGATGATGAGGGTTGTATAAATTGCAGTGGATAATGGAAAAAACAGTAAGTCCTAAAGACACAATTAGAGTTGTTAGAATAGCTCTAAAATGTGCAGATGCATTAGTAGACTTTGATGTCATTAATGATCTTATAGAAGATAAGAAAGCAAAGTATGTTAAGCATGATCTAAAAGATCCTTTCATTAAGTCTGGCTCTACTGTTGAGTTATTCAGCTCAGAATTCTTAAAACATTTTGTTCAAGAAGATGAGAATACTCAAATGGAATTGCAACAAATATTTAGAGATTTTTCTAATAAGATTAAATTTATAAATGAAGAGTTAACAGCTCTCATACTATACTATGCAAAACTAAAATCAATCATTAATGATATTAGTGAGTTGAAGTATAATGACCAGTACATAGATTATTTATTAAAAATCTGTTTACTTTTTACAAGTAAAGTAGATTCTAAATACAAAGCTATATTAGAACGCACTGATGCCAAAGGGCATGGTGTACAAGATATCATAAATGGGTTAAACAAACTAGGTAAAACAATAATGTATTAATTATGAAAAAACAATTAGACAGTGTACAAGTATTTCATGAAACTTTTAAACAAGTAAATGGAACTGAACCAAGATTGATAGAACATCATGAGTGGATGTTAAGACATAAACTTATGGCTGAAGAGAATGATGAGTATTTTGATGCTTGTGATAAAAGAGATATGGTAGAAATAGCAGATGCTCTTGGAGATCAGTTATATATCTTATGCGGAACCATACTTAAACACGGTATGCAGGATATCATTGAGAAAGTATTTGATGAAATTCATTCAAGCAACATGAGCAAGGTTGGTGAAGATGGAGAAGCTATCATCAGAGAAGATGGTAAAATCTTAAAAGGAAAAAACTATTTTAAACCAAATTTACAACAGTTTTTATGAAAGCAAAATGGAACGGAACATCAGTTTTTGTTACTATGGTTTCTTCAGACTGTAGTTATGCAATAGTAACAAAAAACAAAGACAAAGTTTCTGGTCAATTTAAAGTTGAGCTTGTAAACTTAGAAGGTTTAAACACTAATGACATACTTAAACTACAAAAGTTTAAATATGATAATACATGTAACACAGAAATTTAGAAACGGGAGAGCTTAGGCTCTCCCTTTTTTTTCTCCTGAGCTTTATCTTACTCTACCAGCACCTTTAGATAAGTTTTTCAATACAGATTCAGGATCTCCTGTACCAGCTGTGAAACCAACTGCAGAAAATAATCTTTTCCATATTTTTAACTCATCTTTTTGTTGCCACCAGTATGGTCCAGTATCTTTTTTAAATCTTGCTGCTTCATTGAAAGTTAATACATTTAGTATATCACCAAAGATTTCAGTGTATAGTAACAATGTATTTCCAAAAGCAGTAGTAGTAGATGTTAACATTTTACCATAATCATCTGCTCCTAAGTTTAAACCAAATACTTTAGGAAGTGGAACAAAGGCTCCTGTTTCAGCTTGTAACCCTAATAATAATAAGAGAGCATGATTAGCAAGGAATCCATAAGTATTATACTCATCTGTACCAAAAGCACCAGATCTAGCTTTTACTTTTTTCCATTTGTCATCATCATCATCTGTGTATCCAAATAACATAGAAGCAAGTAATGCAGTAAACACAATCATCATTCCTTCAGCAGCAAATCTTCTAAAGTCTGCTTTTTCTTGATCGGTCATATACTGATAGTTAGCTCCTTTAGATTTTAATATACCCCACATTGTTTGGAATGCAGATATATAAAACCCTTTTGTTGTTTTACCAAGAGCCCAATCATATCTATCACCACCAAAGTTTTGTTTAGAAACATCCATACCAAAACGGTTAGCAAACATTGGAGTAAACCATTTTCTCATGAAGAAGAACATACGGTACATAATGTACTTGTTACCCTCTGGTTGACCAAACTTATCATAAACCCCAAATAGTCTTCTAGAAGTTCCTTGCAATCTATTTTTAAAAAGTTTAAATTTTTCAGATTTAGCAATTACAATTTCTTGACCATCTTCAAGCTGTTCAACAACTTTTATACTATTTTTTGCTTTTAATTCTTCCAGAGTGATTCCATATTTATCTGCAATTTCTTGCAAGCTTTCACCTTTAGCATAAGTATGATATACAGATTTGTAATCCCAACCTGGATGAATACCCTTTTTTAACTGAAGAACACCTTCTGCATCTTTTTCCCATGCATCAGCATATCTTATAAGAGTAGATTTACCATCCGCTCCAACCATATCTATTTTTTGACCATGCAAGAAACTACCAAATAATTTCATAGCAACTTCCATCTCACCAAACTTACGGTGCATGAACATCCACTCACCATTTACTAAGTCTTTGTATAAACTTCTTGTAATAGATCTACCAAATTCATCTTCCATTTTAAATACTGGATCAAATACTTGTACAAGTTGTGTACTTACTGCTCCAGGACCAATCTGATAGATTCCTTTTGTAGTCCACTCTAACATAGCTTTAGTAGCCCAAGGTGTAGCAATAGCAATATCCTTTAATGTAATAAAGTCACCACCTGCTCCTTCAATAAGAGTTTGGACATAACCAGAATATTTATTTTTTAAATCTGAAGGAATATTAAGCGTTAATGCAGATTTACTTGATAGCTTAGTAAGTGTGTTTAACCATTTACCTAGTCTTGGGTAGTTTTCTTCAAGACCAATTACATTAACACCGTAGTATTCTCTTTCTATTAAAGATCTTACTTGACCTAATCTATTGTTAGCAGCTCCTTTTTTATTTATGTTTTGCAATTGATTTCTTACATTAAACTGACCTTTAGAGAACTTCTCTAAATTCTTTGGTTGGTTAGCTGGATCTTCTAAGGTAGAAAGTAAACTTTGCACCAATGGTAATGATTCATTCAGCTTCCCTTGTGTTTGCAAAGAAAGAGCATACTTAAACATACTTTGTATGATATCAGCATCCGTATCTTTTATATCTAAGTTATAAAGACCTGTTACGGGAATGTATGAAACTTCATCTCCTCTTAAATCTGTATTAACCAAGTTGTTTTCCGGATTGTAATTTAAATCATTTTCAAAATCCACTACTGAAGTACCAAACTGTTGTTTCAACATTGATTTAATACTACCCCAAGCTTCTTTATATCTTTCACCATAAGCACCTCTATTTAAAGCCTGATAGATATCTCCTTTATTTACAGCAAATCTTGGAACATCTAAATATAACTTACCAAATGTACTTTGACTTTTTTGCATTTCAAGGTGATGTTCTTTCATTGCTTCTAGCAATTGATACTCTGCAGAATTAGATGCTTTTAAAGCAGCATATCTTTTATCCATGAATTTGTCATCCCTTGCAGAATTTTTTACACCTGGTTGAAAGCTTCTTGGTAAGAAATTACCTTTATTGTCTATGTATTTACCAACATAGTTTTCTCTTACATCTTCTCTAGGAATTGTTCTGTATTTATCTTTTACTTCTAATCTAGAATGTCTTGCACCAGGAACACCAAAGATTTCTATTTTCTCTCCTGTTTCTGTATTATTGATGTATGTCTTAATAAAATGATCAGGATTACTTGGTTTAGTAAATGAATTGGCTGCAGTTCTTTGAAAAACATTAACCCAATCCTTTGCATCTTTATCATATCTTGTATTCTCAACATGATTCAAATTAAACCAGTCAGCTAATTTTTCATCTTTTTCTAATAAATCTTGAAAAGTTTCACTGTTTATAAAATCATCAACTGTTAATTCATCTACTTCTTTAATGTTGTACTTAGATAAATGCATATTGATTGCATCCAAGTAATATTCTGTAGGAATTTTATTTGACATATCTCTAAGCTCAGCAAATAAAGCATCAAGTTCTACTAATAACTTAGGATCAATCCCACTATCTTTTTGTTTTTGTAAGAGTCTCATGTACTCTTTACTATCTTCTGGAGTTAATGTTCTTTTCTTAGCTTTATCTGCATAAGAGTTTAACAATTCTGTATCTGCTTTAGAAAGACCTGACTTACTATCTACATTATTTCTAAAGTTAATAATAGCTTGTTCCATGTCTTTGATTTTTTTTAACCTCTCAACTCCTAATTGACTTGTATCAGGTTGTCCAAAATCATCTCGGTAACTATAAATTAAATCACTGATTGTTTTATAAGCAGCACTTACATCAAACTCTGATTTAAATGCATCATTCATTTTAGATTGAATTTTAGCTAATCTTGTAAATAATTTAGCTCTTTGTTCATAAAAAGCTGTATCATAAACTACTTTAACATTTTGTTTAAGCCATTCATTATACTTTTTATTAAACTCAACTGTTCCGTTTTCAATACCAAGTGTTTTAAGACCAATTATGAATTGATTATAAGAAGTCTCAAGGGATCCCTCAAGGGGAATAAACTCATAGAAACCGCTTGTAGCTTGTCTATGTTGCTGAAGTACTTTAGAAATAGATAAATCATAAATACCTTTAGAAGGATCATCAAATTTAGCAGTTCCATCTTCATATAAACTAGAATATAACTGTTTGTATTCTCTGTAAGCGGCTTCAATTTCTCCATAATGTTCAAATCTATCAAGTTCTTTTGTAAACTGATTGTTCAAGTTATTAAATTTATCAAGAGCTTGTTTTCTTGCTAAGTATGCCAAGTTACCAGCTTCAGACTCTTTAAAGATATCATCTTTTTTATAGTACTCTGGAGTGTATTCTTGCCACATATAGTCAGTATTAAACTGTCTTAATGCAGATAATGCTTGAGCCGTTTTTTCTTTATCACCTGATTCTTTTGCTTGATCATAGTTGTATTCAAGAATATCTAACTGATATCTCCAACCATTACCAAATTCATTTAAGAAAGTGTAGATTTCTTTTTCTGTTGTCTTACCAGTTTTTTTATCATAAGTCATTATGGTATCTACACCAGCAACCATATCTCTTACCTGAGTAGAATTTAATTTATTAAAGTTTACTTTTGGTAAAAGCTCTTCTAGTTTTTTCTGAAACTTAGCTGACTTATGCCATACTTCTGTTTCAACTTCAGTCTTTTGATTCTGAATAAAGTTAGCAAGAGGTCCTGCAATGATATCATTACTTGAACTATATGTCTCTAACCATCTGTTGAACCAAGAGACATCCTTAGCATGTCCTGTTAAAGCTTTTGTAATTCTGTCTTCATCAACAATGTAATCATTATACTTTTTGATGAACTCATTAAGTCTATCAACAGGAACACCATCTTTTGCTAAAGCTTCAATATCTTCTGTTGTTAATGATTGTGTGGTAACTTTATCTACAATGCCTGTAATAACATTCTCAAGATCTTCTGGAGCATAAGCTTTTTGTAATGCAGCTTTTAAGTCTGTGTTTAATTGTTTAATAACAAAGTCATTCATATAACTGGTTGCTTCAACAAAAAATTGAACATTGTTCTTCTTGTATATATTAGCAATCTGAGTTTGAATTATGCTTACATTATTTTTAAGCTTATTAAGTGTTATATAGAATTCACTTGATGTATCAATTTCATCAACATTCAAGATATTGTTAATCTCATCTATGATTGAATCCCAGGCATAAGCAGTGTTTTTATACAAATTAACTAAACTAACAATCTGTCTATTATTAATATTGCTTTGAGATAAAATTTTGTTTAAGTCTTTGATAATTAAATCACTAGACATGTCCATCTTATTTAAACTGTTAACTAAAGCATCAGCTTTAAGTTTAGTTTCAATCATTCTTTTTTCTTCAGCATCTAATACATTATCAATAATTGCAGCTGTATCAAGTATATTATCTGTTTCAATATTTTGGTATCCTTTAAGAGTACTTACTACTTCTGGTAATAAACTTGTAGTACCTTCTTTAAAAAGAGTTTGTTTAAGTCTTTCATAAGTAGGTTTATCTGCACGGAAGTTTCTTGCTTGGTTAAGTAAGATTCTGTTTTGTGCATATACTTCATTTACTACTTTTTGTAAAGACTCTGGTGAAGTTTTACTTACTAACTCATTAGCTCTTTCAGTAACAAATCTCCCGTACATGACCAAGTCATCCTCAGATATCATGTCTGTAGCAAATTCAAAGTCTTTTTCCAATAGCATTTCAGCAAGTTCATCTAATGTAGTATCTACATCTAAGTTTTTTACATTGACTTTTTCACCAAAAATATTACGGAGAAATTGCTTCATTGCTGCTAAAAGCTTAGTGATAAAAGCATCAAAACCTTTTGACTCTATTTCATTATTAACTCTGTTGGTAGCTTTTAATTGTAAAGCAAATGATAATACTTCTTCTTTAAAAAGATCATTGCCTACTTCTAACTCTGGATATTCTTTTTCTACATGTGCAAAAAGTGTTTTTCCCTCATCTGTCATCATAAGTTGATTAAACAGATTGTTAAACAAAGCAGGGTTGCTTTTTCTTATACCTCCTAATAAAGGGTGAGAAAACTCATGAAGAACAGTTCTAACATTTACATTATCCCCTACTACATATACAGTTCCAGCATAATAAAATGCAGCTTCTCCATTATATGGCACCGGTGAGCTTTTCAAGGTTTTCACTGCTTCCTCAGCACTAATGTTAAAATAATTCACATTTAATCCTTGTGAAAGCCTTTGAGCTAAAACATCAGCAACTTCTTTTGTTCTTGCACTATTTATAATATCAACATTAATGTCAACTAATGGAATTTCTTCATTGAAACTTATTTCAAATACTTTTTTTATTAATGCTTCATCTTTAAGATCTTCTAAAGCTCTTTTGTTAATTTCACTTTCATAATCACCTTTTCTTCTGTTAGGAAAATCTTTATCAAAATCTTCTCTAGAATACAAAGAATGCTGATACTCATGATTAATTACAAAATGTTCCCACTCAATATAATTTTTAAATATATCTTCTGGTAACGCTTGTGCAGAACTTTCAACAATTTCACCATGCAAATTTTCTTTTAATTTTCTTGGTTTAGTCCAAGCTTTTTCTTCAAATTTTTGCTTTAATAAATTTCTGTTTACTTTTATTATATTATTTGCTCTATTATAACTAGCTGCACCTTTACCACCCTCATAAGAAATAATATCTTCAGTATCTACTACAGGAATTCCTTTATAAGTATTAGAGTTTTCTGTAGTTGCTGGTTTATAATTATTGATCTTATCTTGAAGCTCATTAAACAAATAATCATTTGTATAGACCTTTTCAGCATTACTGATAATACTTTTTCTGGTAAACAACAGATTTTTACCTCCTGTTATTAAACCATATTTCTTTTCAGCAAGTTCTGTAAGTTTATTTATTTGTTCAAGTAATGTACCTTTTTTTGCTATTTGAGCTCTATCAAGTTCAATTACATTGTTATCAGAATCAATAAAACCTTCATCGGTTAAATACTGCAGTGTTTTTGCTGTTACTTCACAAGTCATTTCTTAACATTTAAATGGATCACTTTCAAAACCTAATGCTTGCAGTATTTCTGCATCACTTATATCTTGATCACTTAGTTCATTATCTATAGCTGAACCTGGATTTACATATCCAAATTCTTCATACAACCTCTTACTTAAATATACAAATAATTCTTGAGGCATTGAGTATGCATTTCCATAACCAGCTTTAGAAAAAGCTACTGATTGATTTTGCATTGCCGTTTTAATGTCTGCAATCTTTCTTTCAACCATTTTTTTGTAGTCATCATACTTATCAACAGGGAAAGTTTTCATATTATCACCTGGTTTTAAATCTGTAGGAATTGTTATACTCATTTCACCTGCTAATTTAGCAAATTCAGCTTGATTAGTCTCAGGTTTTGCAAACTTAGTTTGTATATCTGTTACAGCAGGATTAGTAATATAGATAACATCTGGATGTTGTTTCAACATATTTCTGTAGTAATTAACATCAGCATCTTGATCATTAAAAGTCATCATGTTTTCTACAGAAGTTTCTTCTAGATAATCTTGTTCTTCTACAGCTTCAGTAGCTGGTTGAGTAGCTTTTTCAAGTCTAACATTTGAATCTATTAAATTACTGTTGTCACTTAACTTAAAAGTTTTAAAATCTAAATTGCTGATATAGTCTTTAAGTCTTCCTTTTTCAGAACCTCTAGAAATGTTGTTTTGAGTTAGGAATAGGTTATTGAAATCATTTAATACTACCTCACTTGTTGAAGAATCTAACACTTTGATAAATGCTTCAGATTCTTCTTTTAAGATATTAGCAAAATCTGTGTAATCAACAATACTTGTCAAACTGTATGGAGTTTTATTCAATCCGGATTGGATATAAGCATACATTGGAAGTTTGTTAAAGAATTGAGAAATCTCAGTTGCTGCTCCATCTTTGTATCCAAGTTTTCTTAAGTATATCACATCACTTAAGTTTTTAATGTTAGTTGTGTATAAGTTAGCTTTACTGCTATTTACATCTCTATCATTAAGCTTTAAGTTAGCAATCTTAAGCGTATTCTTATCTCTCAATTCATCATATCCAATTTTCTTAAGAACTTCAAATCTGTTTGCTAGTCTAGGGTATTTCTCTAAAAGCTCAGTGTATCTTTTTGCATAGTTATTATTCTCATCTTTAAACAAGTGAAACAAGTTAAAAGTATTGTCCAAAGCTCTCTCAGCTAAGAATTTTTCATATTCAGCTTTAGTTTCATCTTCTCTTTGAGGGAAGGCACTTCTTAAGTATTCTCTTTCAGCAACAAATTTTGTATATTCAGATAAGTTACCATTTTTGTTACCAGTGAATGTTCCTGCAGGTAATGGATGAAGACCTAGTTTTTCATAACTGTTTTCTGCTTCAGATTTAATAGCCCAAGCTTTATCAAGAAACTCTTGTTTTATTCTTGCTTCATCAATGTAAAGAGTACCTTTTTTAACAAAGGCTCCAATTACATTTGATTTCATATCCGCTGCAGTCATTTTTGTAGAGTTCAGAGACATGTAGCTATCAGACTTAGTATATTTTCTAATAGCATTTTGCAACAAATACATAACTAAGTCATTTCTGAAAGTAGAGCTAAACAAATCTCTTTTGTTTTCACCTACAGTTTCTTTCATTTCTTGAATGATACTCATTTCTTTGTCCATTAGATATCTACTGATTGCCTTATGGTATCTTAATTTAAATAAAGGTCTGCCTATTGCAAGGGCCAAAGGACCATTAAAGAAAGAAGATATTACAGAATCTTTTAAAAACTTTTCTACAAGGTAATTAAGATCTTCATTTTCTGCTAAATTTTCTAAGTTAGATTCAGTTTGTTCAACACCCGCAATTACAGATTTTAAACTTGTATCAGGATTAGTATTCATTTTAACCTGAGCTATTCCTTTTATCTGATCTTCTATCTGTAAGAAATGTAAGAACATTGCTTTAGAAAGTTCACTGTTTGCCACAGAAGGATCTTTTTTGTAATCCTTAATCAATTTATACATCTCATCTTGAGAAAATTGTTTATCTCCTACAGCTTCCACTGCTGCTTGATAAATTTTATCAGATGCATTTTTGTTAAATGAATATCCAAAACGTCTGCTTAATATGTTTTTAGCTGCATTTATTTTAACACCACCAAATTTTGGAACTTTGTGTAACACTTCAGCATAAGCAGAAGTAATTTCTCTTTGTTCTTTTACATACTCTCTTACTAAAGGTTGTGACACAAAGTAAATAGCTTCTTTGATTGGAACACCTGCTTTTGCTAAATAAGTAAGTATAGGAGCAACTTCATAGTTACCCTGGATAAAGAATATCCATGCATCTTTTTCAACATCTACCCAGCCATTCATTGCTTGAGAAAAGATATCTGCAATTTTATTATAGTTATCTGCATCATATCTGTTAGAAAGAGAAATTCTTTTTTCTCCATTAACATCCATTGAATTATGTCTCAAAGCAAGATTAACTTTTTTAATTATCTCAGCACCTTTGTATTGAGCTGGCATGTAAGCTCCAATTGAATTAAAGAGTACATTGAATGTGTTTTCAATAGCACCTAGACCAAGGGTTTTCTTACCTACAATGTTTGACTCATGCTTAAAGATATTATAAGCATTCTCTAATACTCTTGTTGGACTGATCATATCCTTATTTTTCTTGTTTTTTTGACCTTCAGTCATAAAAGTTTCAAAACGGTTATAATCCATTACATATTGAGATAAATCATCAGCAATCTCTTTAAGTAAGAAAGTACCATTTGGTGTAATTAGAGATACATAATTACTTGGTAGCTCAAGAATTTCTTTGATGTCTTTAATTAATTCATTCTCTAAACCAGCTTTTTGAGTTTTGAATAAAGCTTCAGTTGATTCACCTTTAGCATTAAGCTCAGCTATTTGTTTTTTAATCCATTCATTGCTTTCATAGGTTTTTTCTTTAAGCTTACCAGTCTTGTCTATGTTAGTCATAAAGATTGTAAGTTTATCAATATCAAAGTCACCTCCGGACTTAGCAACTATCTCTGCTGGAGGAATGATGATATTACCTGCTTGTGGAGGTAAGAATTCATACACTTCCATAAACTCCATAGAGTTCAAACCTTGAACTGGAATACGTACACCAACAAGTGTTATTGCTTTTCTGTTAGCACCATCATTTGCATCTAACCATGTATCATCTTTGACAGCTCTGTTTAATGTCTTGATATCACCAATGATTTGTCCATTATACTCAAGATTCAACAAGTTAGCATAGTCCCCCTGTAATGCAATCATAACCTTCATTGCTGCGGTTTTACCATCAGCTCTTTTATGATAGGTAGGAAGACCATTGGTACCTAACCATTTTTTCTTCTCTTCATCTGTAGGATTTTCAAAAGTAGGCATTCCCGTGAAATTGTTCTCATACAGTGCAGATGAAACTTGAATCAATGGTTCACCTTTTACTTTCTGTTTAATCACTCTTTTATTGATAAGAGATAATAACAACTTCTCAATCTTACCTGCTTCCGGGTGGAATGAAAGATCATTTACTAATTCACCTGTCTTAGTTGCATCAATGAATGAAATGATATCATCACTTAATGCATCTTCTCTTTCCAAATTATCTCTGATTAACATCAATAATTTACCAATACTTTCAGCATCTTTTGGAGTATATTCTCCAGGAGTAGTCTCATTATAACCAATTTCATTAAGCAACTCAAGTTTTAATAGCTCAGTATATTCAGATACATCATTTAAATACTTATTTACAATATCACTTGTTATTGCTTTGTCATTTTTAGTAGTAATTACTCCTTGCTCATAAAGACCATCCAGTATAAGCTTTCTCATCTGAGTAGAAAAAATTGACTTACCCTTATATGACTCATTCATTTCTGTTTGATTCTTCAAGTATTCAGCAAATATTGTATTCTTAGTAAATACAGCATCTTTATTAATTGAGTTGTCTGCATTAAAGATATTATCACCTGTTCCAATATGGCCAACTTTTGATCCTGACTCAAATAATACATAATCTATACCATCAACCAACATCTTTTCATGTAAGTCATATAAAGGTGTACCTTCTTTAGCCACCCCTGGTACTATTGGAGCAAGGGAGAATTTATGAAAAGATGTTAAAGTAAGACCCTCAGTTTTCATATTACCAAAATACTGTAACTTATATGGGGGAAAGTATTTTATTACATCTTCTATAGTTACATCTTCACCTCTAGAAACTTTCTTGTAAAGTTCTTCTTGTTCATCAGACCATTTACCTTCTAAGTTTTTAAGATTTCTATATGCTTCAATAGTAATATGACCTTGACCATCACCAATCTTCATTCCATTGTATTCTCCTAATGCAATATCAGCTAGTTTTTCAGCTTGTCTAGCATCTTTTAATCTATCTGTGTAATCAGCAATAAGAGCTTCTCTATATTCATTGAAGTATATAGAATTTTCTTCTCTTTCTTTTATGATAGCTGTATCCAGTGTACCAGTATAGTCTCTTGGAATAATTAGATCAAGACCTTTGTCTTTTCTTTTTTGATTAAGGGTATTGACATAAACTTTTTCTAATGCATTTACATATTGCTGATCTTTAAGATCAACACCAAACCCGCCTCCACCGGAACCTAAACCAGCATTACGCTTGTGGAACTCTTCTTTCTCATGATTGTATTGAGCAAAGTCACCATAAGCAATTATTGCTGTTTCAAATTTATGAATCCATGAATTATAGTTGTATGCTTTTAGTAAAGCTGTTTCTTTTTCAGAAGGTTTTAGTTTACTGTCTACTCTTGAAAGTAAACCATTATCAATATACTTAGCTTCATCAAGCATAGATTGACTTTGCTTAGTAAGTGCATTAAAGTATTTAACTACATCAGCTTTTACCTTCAATCTTAAATCAACATTGTCTGACAATATATCAAACATATTGAATTTAGCATCTTTTGATTTAGAAGCTTTGTCTATTATAGCATATAAGTCTGCTTGTGTATCTTCTGTAAGAACATCATCAAATGCAGTAAATGCTGCTCCGGCCATTGTTTCTGTACCTTTGCCATCTTTTCTTTTTACAGGTCTATTGTACCCAGCCCAGTTTTCAAATTTAGAATCTGATTGAAATCTAAAAATTCTATTTGCTTCACCAGATAAATAACCTACTAAAATATCAAATGCTTTTGATTCACCATAAGTTGGGTTTCCTTCAAAAGCTTCAATATCTACATAAAGTTTAGATGCTTTTTTATCAGCATATGTTTGAATACCATTCTTAGCAGTTAAACCCATTGCACTTTGTTTAGAAGCATGTCTCATGAACTCTTCTAAACCTTGCAATAACATTGTATGCATTTCTTGTAAGAACTTGCTTGTTGCATCCATAGAAGCAGTAGATACACCTGTAGTACTGGAATCATTTTCACCAATTACTTGTGTACCCGCCATGTTGTAGATACTTAATGCATTCTTCTTTTTCTCTCCTGTTTTAATATCATACATTGAATTAATTAACTTGGAGAATTGTGTATAAGTATTGTTATCTACTGACAACCATCTCATATGCTGAAACTTGTTATTTGGATCAGCGTCATCTCTAGTTAATTCTTGCCAGTTTTTACCATAATTTAATGAGGTTACTACTCTTGTAATTGTATTATCAACAAAATGTTCCCACACTCTATTTTTTTCAGGACTAAGAGCAGCAAAATTTGAATATGCATCAGAGTTTTGTACTTGTAATTCAGCAAGTTTTTTAATTCTTGATCTTACATCACCAGCTTTTGTTTTATCCATTTTTAATGACTCATCTAAGCCATCTAATAAATTTTTAACTGGATTTAAAGCAAATTCATAAGCTTTAGGTTCCGCACGGTTAATATAAACTTGTTGCAATGCATCAAATATATATTGTAAACCATACTCCCTACTGAAATTTTTATCTGCTGTAAGTTCTTTTATAACAGGACTTCCTTGATCTAATTTAATTCCAATTGCATTTAAGAATTTTAATGGTACATCTTTACCTGTTTTTAAACCTTTTGTTTGTGGGTCATAGAATGCTTTTATAACTGCTTCCACGTTAAGAAGGTTTCTACCAAATTTAGTTTCTTTATCAATGAAGTCACTTACACCTGCATCAGCTAATGTAAAAGAATATTGCCAGTCTTTTACAACAGATTGTATATCAAATGCACTTGTAGATACTCTTGCTTCATTAGTTATGTTACCTTTTTCATCAGTAACTCTATTAATATTTAACTGATTGTAACGGATTCTTGGTTTTTTAAGGTCTTGCCAGAATTTAGTAATTGTATTAAAAGCAATTTTATCAGAGTACTTCTCACTGTCTTTAGCAGGAAGTAATGTCAATAGTTGAATAAACTCAGGATAATTTTCTTTGTTTGCTTCAATTCTATCATACATTTCATTTTTATCAAATGAACCTTCAAGTACTTTTGCTAGTCTGTTCCAATTATTATTATAATCTTCTAATTGTTTAAACCCAAACTCATCAACTTCATATACATAACCATTATCATTTGTAATAATCTTGTTATTTTCATTTCTTGCTATTTTGAATAAACTACTCAAAACAGTTACAGTCTCAATACTTGCTAAGTCTTTTGAATTAATAGTATTACCACTGTCTGACTTGATGATTGTTGGGTCTTCTAATGATTCTGTGAAAGTATCATTAAGCAGTTTAAATTTTGAGTTTGCTAAATGGAAAGCTATTACACCTGTTTTTTGTTGCCCAGTAACAGATAATTCAGGATCACCAAAACTTTCTATTGTTTTGTTTAACAATTCAATTTTAGCTAATGCATTTTCTTCAGTTATTATATCTTCATCACTAAGCTCATCTTTAGCTAGGTTAGAATTTACAATACTTTCAAACTGTGCTACTTTAAGTTTCCATAAATTATCCAACTCAGCTTTAACATTTTTGTACAGTATAACTCTGTTATTAGTACTACGTAAAAATTTAACAGGACCTGTGGAAGTTTGTCTATCTAAATTGTAATTTTCAAAAACATCTGCTATGATATTATCAATTGTATTTGTCATTAATACTGATTCATCAATTGTAAATGGAGCAAAGTCTTTTGCTGCAGTTTTTACAGGAACAATATTATCTTTTAATCTGTTAAGCTGAGTAAACATCATGTTCTCAGCATTTGCTTTTAGATTTTGGAATATGTCAGGAGTTGCAGAAGCTCTGTACAACATGTCATACAACTCCCTAACGGATTCAATATCCCTAGGTCTAGTAGCCATTTCAGTTGTCTTAACTTTTGCAAACATGTTGCGCAAAAAAGCATAAATCCTTTTAAACACTTCTCCAAGAAAACCTTTAGGTGCTTCTTTCTTGCCTTTACTTTTTGCATAAGATCTGAAATCTTCAGCAATTGCTTCTTCAATATCAATGTAATCTGCTTTAGCCCATTTCTTGTTTGTACGGAGCTCATTATATAATTTTATTTTTTCATCTTTTGTTAAGAACAACTGTGAGAATGCATGCCAAGATTCATGATACAAATCTACTGCAGTACCTCCATCAGCTTGATAAAGAGTAATACCTGAACCAGTAAATGTTGCAAATGCATCTGAGTTCACTACTTCAGTAATTCTTTTAAGACTGATTAAATTTTTAGTACTACCTGGAGAAAGTCTTTCTTTTTCTTTATTTGCTTCACTGTCTTTATTTAATGGAGAATTTTTCCACCATTTCTCAGCTCTTTCTCTGTCAGCTTTATTTGTAAACACTCTATCTAAGAAATTAGATACAGATTTTTTTCTGTCTAATTTATCAAAATCAATTTTCTCAGAAGTTTTTGTTGATGGAGTATTTATAATTGCACTTCTTGTTTGTATATCTGGTATACCTGGTGTTCTATCTTCTATTATAACTTTATCTGCTGCAGGTTTTGTTATAGTTCTACTTACAGAAGGTTTAGCTGGTAAATCAGTTTTAGGTTCTTCTGTTTTAATTGGAGTTTTGATTTTATCTGCTGGCTTAAATACTGAGATTCCAAAGTTAGGAACATTAGGGAAGTCAGCCGGTAAATCAGCAGGTAGACTAAATCCTAAGTAAGCATTTAATCCATTGTAATATGCATTTGTATCACCTGTATACTGAATTTTCATGTATGGTTTAATTGCATCAAAATGACTCATTTCTTTTGCAATTACTTTATCACCATTAATTTCATAGTCAGTAAAAGGTTTATCTTTATAAGTTTTATTATAATGCACATTTAATGGATAAGTTCCAGTAATATTTCCTTGCTTATTCTTTTTTACTTTTCCTTTAAGAAGTGCTTCTTTTATAATTTGTTTTCCTTCTTCACTATATAATACATTTTCTGGTATTGCTTTACCTTTGATTTTAACAACAAGTTCTTTGTTACTATTAAGAACCACTTCAATACTACTTGGTTCACCATCTGTAATAGTAGTATTGTAAACAAATACTTCAAAGAATGTTCTTTTATCAGCACCACTAAATTCTTCACCATTAAGCTTACCCTTACTTGTTAAAACATCAGCAATTTTAGCAGCAAGTGTCTCATCCATATCTGATTTTAGATATACTGTTTGATCTATTTTACCACCTGGTGTTTCAGTACTATAATCAAAAGAAACATATCCTGTTTTAGGATGGTATTCATAAGATTTAAGATCTGCTTCTGATAGCTCTGTAAAACTTTTTATTGACTTAGGTGCAGGTACTTTCTCATATGCTCCAAAAGATCCACCTGTTATAGGAGTAACAATAGCTTTACCTGTTTCACTAACATATTTTCTTAATGCAAATAATTGATTCATCTGCATTTGTTGAGCTTTCTTTATTTCATTAACTCTAGTATCAAAAGCAGCTTTTGAATAGTCAGTACCTAACTCTTTTTGCTCTCTTTCAACTATTGATTCAGCATCAAGCAATTGATAAGCATAACCAGACTTATTTTTAAAAAGAAGTCTATTAGTGTCACTTAACTGAGGTTTTCTTATAGTTTGATAGATTATTCTACCATCTTGTGGATTTTCAGTAATCTCACCATTTTCTTTAAAATAAACTGGTGAACCATCTGTGTATGTTACAACTCCATAAAGTTCAGTATCTTCTCCTTTATAATATGCTTTATCAGATTCCAATCTATAATCATCTGGAAACTGATTAGCTCTCATTATAGTAAGACCAAGTTCTTTACCAGCATAAGTAACAGTATCATCTTCATTTCTGTTCTTAGCAAAATAAACTATGTCTCTAATTACTTTGTAAAATAAAGCTTTCTCAGGATCTTTTACATTTTTTTCTGATGTAGTTGATGGATTTACTGCAATTGCTTCTTGACCTGTTGTAAACATTGGAAATAAAATCCTTGCTGCAGATTTTTGATATTCAGCAACTTTTTCTTCAGGAAGTTCTTCATATGAAACATCTTCCTTATGGTTTAAAATATCAGTAACTGTGTCTTCAATTTCATCAGGTGTTATAGGAGCAGGATTTACATAAGTATTTACAGTTTCTAAATTTTCAAAATCTGAACTTAAATCTGCTAAGGCATCAAAACTAAACTTACTTTGTCTTAGTTTTTTTCTTATTTCTGAATCATTTCCAACCAAATAAAAAATATCAGGAACAGCTTGTGCATATTGTAAAGCTTTACCTGTATCTTCTGTAGCTTCTAGAACTATTTTATAAAGTTGTTTTATCAATCCCTCTAAATCAAAACTTTCCAAAGTATCAGCTCCAGAAAGTTTTTTATAAATTAATTGATAAACATCACCAATTTGCTCTTGGGTAAGTGAACATGCCATATCTTAACAGTATTTAGCGTTAGTTTGAATCTTACTGATTATCTCATCTTCTGATTTGTTATCAGTCTCTTTTTTTAATTTACTAATTTCTTCAGTATTTTCTGAGAATTTTAAAAAATTCTCATGAGATTCTTTAGAATTTGCTACATCTTCTTGTGTAACTATTGGTGCATTCATGTTTTCCACAGCTTCTTTAGTTGTTTTAATGAACATTTCTTTCATTTCCTCTTCTGTAAATGTTTTTGTTTCATCTGTCATTGAGTCCTTAACAATCACATTGTTGCCTTTGACTTGTGTTACAAAAACAAATTCATTTTCATAGTTTGTAAAGATAGGAACTTTAGCCATCAATAACTCACCAACTTCAAGATTATCAACAGAAATTTTTGTTTTTAATTCATATTGTTTAGCTGCATATGCATCAGCAATTTCTGATGCTAATTCGGGATTATCAATAAGAGCTTCTGCTGTTAATTTACCAAGTTCAGTCATGTTTTTAGCTTTACTGAAATCCATTATAGGATTTTTAGCAGTTTCTTCATCTAACAATTCTTCATCAGTAACTTTTGTAGAATTGATTATTTCTCCAAGTTCTTCTTCTGTTGCGGGTTTAACCTCAGGTGAGCTTTCCCCCATTGAAGAACTTGTTGTCATTGAAATAGCAGAATCTACTCTAACTATACCAGCGTTTTCAATCTCTGGTAAATATTCTAAATCATAAACATTTTGATCTTCAGCAAGTAATGAAGATTTTTTAATACTAGTTATTTTACCATCAAGATTTGCTTCAAATTCAATTGGTAATATAGATATGTCAGGAGTAATACCAGTCATGTTATACACCAATGTTTGATAAATAGATTGCTGAGCTCTATGCTCTAGTTTTCTACGGTTATTTTCTTTTTCATAAGATTTCCAAGTAGAACCAGAAGAAAGTTTGATATCAATAATCTTTAATTTACCATCAGTTGTTAATGCAAGTAAATCTAACTCACCTGTAATACCATTTTCTCTTAAGGATTTGTCAAACACAAGAACATTGTTAGATAGTATTCTAAGTTTGTTATCAAATATGTCATTTAACAGTGGAGCAATGATACCAGTATTTGCATCAAACAATGCATCATATGCATCCTTAGTCATTATATCTGATACCCTAACTCTTTGCCCATTAATATCAATTGAGTCTGTATATGGTACTGCTTTAAATTTAATTTCATCATTAGAAATAGAAAGTGATTCTCTAATTAAAGCATCTGCATTTGTTCCTGCTGTGCTTCTGTGATTAAAAGCAATATTATCAAGAGCTTTTAAAAATTCTTCTTTTGGTAAGTCTAAAGCTTTTTCTACCTGATCTAATTTTGTTGCATTAGTACCAAAGGTTCCTCTAAATTCTGCTGCTCTTTTTTGAAATGCTAACATGAATTGGTTAATAGGATCTGTTACAGTAGGGTCATTAAAAATCCTATCATACATTTCTATTATTGTTTCATATTTACTTTCATTGATAGGAGTAAAGAAATAATCTGGTTTACCAACCATTTTAGTTACAACCTCATCAGATACTTGAGTAGCTCTTAAAGGTGTGTTTTCAGAATCAACAAATTTTCTACCTGTCTTAACACCTTCTTCATTAAATACATCTTCTACTTCTCCTCTTCTATTTACAATGTTTTGTTCTACATTGTTATAAGTTTCTTGAGCAATATTTTGTGGTTTATAAACTTGTTTTCTGCTGTTTATATAACCTTTTAAAGCCTCAATGTCTTCTTTAATAAGGGCAAGTTCATCAGCTGTAGCTTCAATAGTTTTAGATTTTGAATTTAAAAACTTACCAGTGTCAACAATTTTCTGAAGATTTTTTAAATAGTCTGTTAAAGTATTTAGAGCATCTTTTCCTGATACTTGTAATTTGAAAAATTTTAAGAATGGTGGTCTGGCAAGTTCCTTAGCGCGTTCAACTGCCTCAGCTCTTGCCTTCTCACCATAAGCTTTAAATAATTTAGTTTGACTTTGCAACCAGTTAGCTCTTGTACGTTCAAAATTTTCTGGATTAGTTTGTTGTAAATTTGGATCTTCTAATTGTTCAGTAAGAAACTTTGCAAACTCTTCATCAACCATGGCTTTTAACCCTTCTGGTAAATTTTCATAAGGAGTAGCTGTAGTTACTTCTTCATAAGTATTTTCATCAACACCTTGTTCTTTAAATTCATCTTTTACTTCTTGAACAAAACCATCATATTTTTCATTGATCTGGTTTACATCACTTTGGTATGCTAAATACTCTGGAAAAGCTTCAATATCAAAAGTCTCAGGAGACTTAACATTTTTAATTTGCTCCTCAAGATCTTTAATGTTGTTCTCAAGGATGTTTTTATATACTTCAATTGTAAATGCATTATTTATAGCATCAGCTTTTTCCTGTGGTGTTTGAGCATCAGGATTAAAAATAGGACCTCTTTTTCTTGCTTTTTCAATTATAGTTTTATCAGAAGCTGCTATAGTCTGAGCATCATTGAAGCTTTCTTCAGATACAAGCTCTTCCAATTTAGGATAGATGTCAATCATTCCTTGAACAGTGTCTCCATTCAGGATGTTCAAATAAACTTCTTGTTCTTCTTTTTGAATTTCTAATGCAACTATTTCTTCTCTTGAAGTATCTTCATTTAAAGTTTTTCTTATATCATCAAATATACCTGCCTCATCTTTACCATAAGCTTTTACTAATTCTCTATTATAATTTTCATTAGCATCTTCTAAGTCTTTACTTCTTCTTTCTTCAATATCATCAAGTCTATCTTGCATTTTTTCTTTCTCAGATACCGGATTACCCGCAGCTGGAATTGCATTCATATTTGTTGCATCAATGAAAAGATCTAAGTAGTCAGCATAAAGAGGGCTGTTTTGGTTGATGATCATACCTCTTGTTTCATCAATAAAGTATTCTGGATAATTATTATTATCCTGAGCCCAATTTGCAAACTGCTCTAAATCAACATATATACCTTGATCAGCTAAAGCATTAAGTAAAGCATTTCTTTCAATAGCTGCCATTTGCTCATTTACAATAGACTGAAAATATTCTTTTCTGTTATTGTAAAGATTTTGCATCCATTCATAGTTTTTATCTACATGCTCTAAGAAATCTTTTGGATCACTTAATAAGTTAACATATTTAGCAAGACCTGCAGCTTGATTCTTTAACATGTCAGTATCTAAAAGCTCATCAAATAAAACATCAATACCACCCTTTGCACTTATATCATTATCAAGATTCATTTGCTTCTCAGGAGTACCTGCTAAACCTTTTAATAAATCATGATAACTAGCTTTGTAATCCTCAATTGGATCACTTGCATATCTTTTATATAATTCTTCTTCCGGTAAGAGAGCTGTATCTAATACATATTGTCTTAATACTTTTTGCTTTTTTTGAAAGTCCTCCACAAGTTTCATTGTCTTCAAGTCCTTTCTCACATTATCCATGATTTGTGGATCATTTGATTCTTTAGCAAATGTAATTTGAGAAGCCAACATTTGAATTTGGTTATTCAATCTTGACGGATCAGTTAGTAAAGCAACATCAGCAAAAGCATTTCCTGTAATTGAAGATATGTCAGCTAAACCACTGTATAGTTTATTACTTCTTTTTAAAGTATCATCAAAAGCAGATTGCATAAAAGTCAGGTTGTTTATACCTATACTGATTGCTTTGTTATAAAACTCAGCTCTTTGTCTTTCTATAGTTCCTTCTTTATACTCTGCAGGATTTACTCTGTATTTACCAAACTTATCTTGAGCAAACTGAAATCTTTTTGCAATAACTTTTGCATTATCAATTGCTTTGTCTAGTTTTTGTAATGCTTTTGCACCTTGACCAGGCTCTAAGCTCCAAGCTTCTTCTAACTCTTCAGGTGTTGCAGATTTGTAATCAGCAAAGTTTTTAATAAAAGTATCAAAGGTTCCTGTTTGTAATGCTGTTAAGACAGATGAAGTAAAAGCTTGATGACCTGCATCTTTTATTTCTGCAGTAGTTTTATCATCTGAATTATCAACAACTTTACCAACCAGCATTTGATCTGAATAATTATTCAGTTTAGGATCAAAAAAGTATTTACCATTTTGATGCATTGTATTTAATGCTTCAACAATCTGTGTACCTTGTGCTTGTTTATTTGCTATGTATTCATTGTAATTATCTTTATGCTTAAAGTATTTATTATAACCAACACTACCAAATTTTTGTACAGTATTTATTGGACCAGAAATTAAACTACCCATTAAGAAACCAGAAGCAAATACTTCTGCTCCTTGAGCACTTAATTGATCTTTAATACCTGCTCCAATAGCACCTAATGCATATCTATAGTTCTTTAATGCTGGGTTGTTATAACTACTTACATAGTAATCTTCTGTTGCTTTTGATAAAGCTTCTTGACCAACTTCTTGAAAACCTTCAACTAAATTAGCTTTGAAATAATTACCTGCAAGTTTTCCCCATTGTTTTGGGCTCTTTAAAGCTTTCAGTGAGTTTTTAATACTAACATCTTCTAGAGTATAAGCAGCCTCTGCAGCTTTCTTACCTGGATTAAATATGATTTGTTTCTCTCTACCTACAGTTCCAATAACTCCTCCAAACTTAGGGATACCTTTTAAGAAACCAGCTCTTGTAATAGAAGGAAAAGCAATTTTATTTGAATAGAATACTAATCCAGTATTCCACATTGTATTAGCAAAACCATTATCTTTTGCTTGTTGCATCATTCTTACCTGCTCATCATCAGAAGGAACTTCTCCAGTTTTTGCATAATGTTCATCATACAGTTTTTTGTAAGTTGCTTGTTCTGAAAAACCACCTTCAAGCCTACCTTCAGATAAAGCCATGTTAATATTTTTAACATCATGCCAGAAAGCACCAACAGATCTAGCAGAACGTGCTAAACTTGTTATGTCTCCCATATCTTTCCAACCTCTGATTAAATCAGTTGTATTATCTAAAGGATTTAATCCATTTGCTAATTTACTACCAGCATTTGTCCAAAAACTTTTTGCACTACTTATGTTAGACAAACTTTTCAAAGAACTTGCAATTTTACCCATGTTCTTAGCTGTGTTAAACAAAGCTCCTGGTAATTTTGCTAAACTTTTTACTGTACCTGTAATACCACCAATTGCCGCTCCTGGAATAGCTCCAAAACCACCTTCAGCAAAACCCACAGCTCCTCCAATAATTGCACCTTCAACTAATCCTTCTGCAAGAATACCTACAGAATAAGCAGCTGAATTTTGCAAGTTAGTCATGAATCCTCCAAGACCACCTTTGGTAGAATTACCAATAGCATTAAAGTACTCATAATCTCTTGCTTCTTGCTGATTAGCTCCAACATCACCATGACCTAGCATTTTAGCATATGAATTAACAGGACTCATAAATCCTAATTTAATCATTGGCCAAGCAGCATGAGTCATCATTCTTTTCCAGTCATCAAACTGAGTTGTATTTTGATTATACCATGTTTCTGTATCTGAAGTTGGATCAAAACCTAGTTTATTATATGTCTTTTCTCCATATCCACTATATCTTGCTTTGAAGGAACCACTACCAGGAGAGTTATCAAATGAATACATTTTACCATATGCATTTGGATCATGAGAATTATTAAATAAATTCTGCATGAAATCTGCTTGAGCTTTACTACTTGTACCAGGTGTAGCAACTCTTTGATTTAATTTTGCAGAATATGTGGGAGATGAACCTACAGTAAAATCCTTAGTAGCATAAGTTCTATTTGGAATACTTGATCCACCAGGTAATTGTTGTATATCTGTTGGTAATGGAGCTAAAGGTGTATATTCTGTAAGTCCTGATTTTACTGGTCCTGTAAATGTATTAATATCCGTTAACCCATTTAATCCATCTTGTGGTATAGTGTTTTCTGCCATAATTATTAATGTTTCCAACCAAAGTTTTTAGGTATATATCCAAGTGCTTTTTCAGCATTTCTCATTGCATCAGTATTACCAGTTGCATGAAACTCTTTATATTTTGCTAAATTTTTTTGAATTCTTATTGCCATTTGTTGATTTGCTTGATATACAAGTTGATCAACATTATTTCCTAATTGTTCTGAACTAAGTATAGAACTATTAGATATCAATCTACCATCTGGACCAAGTTCATTAAATGTAATATTAGCTCTGTATGACTCATCACCCATTTTCTCTATAGTGTAGCGTCCTGCATTACTTGGATCTTTATAGTTAAGTCTTCCATCAGGAGAACTGTTTATAATAGATTGAACAGGTGTTGTTATATTACCTTTAAACAAACTATTTTTCCATTCATGTCTAGGAGCAACAAAAGTAATTCCTTCACCAACAATTTTGTTTACAATTTCATTATCAACTTTACCCTTGTCATCTTTAAAGAATTTTTCAGCAAAACTTCTAGGAACTTTAACAGTCATTGAACCAAGATTTTTATTTTCTAAGGCAATTTGACTTTGAGCTAACATAAAGTCTTCAGGTTTAGTTTTATCTCTTATAGTATAAGACAAGGCTCTTAACATGTCTTTGTATTTTTGAGCATCTACATTTAAGTTTTCTGCTTCACCAAGAGTTTTATTACCAATAGTTACTCTATACTTAGTATTATCATTTTTAAAATTGATACGCTCCAAGTCATTTAAGAATTCAAAATAAGCAGTATTACCATATGTTCCTACTGCTCCTATATTTACAACAGCAGCTGTTTGATTTGCAGCCATAGTAGCTCTACCATCTTTTCCATTTATAAGAGTTGGAAAAGGAGATAATAATCCTGATTTTTTATCTGCATTAGAGACAATGTTATAGTATGCATTGTCCATATCTGTTATTAAACTTTTTAATGTACCTTTTGCAGCTATCTTTGGAGATGTATAACCAGCTTTACTTTCAAATTGCTGTGCATATTGCTTTACTTCACTATTTGTTAAATTATTAAATCTAACATCATGCATTTGTCCAGGAGTTTTACGACCTTTTGCTTTATCTTTTTGTTGTAGATAAGCAAATAGTTTTTTATCATAATCAGCAGATTCTTTAGCACTACCTGTTGGCCCAGTTTTTAATGGCTCTTTATTTTTAAAATCAGGTTCATATTTTTCCAGTATGTACTTAGTTGCAATATTAACAAAGTCATCATCATCATATTGATGTGTTACAACTTTTCTTTTATATAAATCAACAAGAGCTTTTTTAGTTTGTTCACTATAACCAGAGTTTGCAATGTTTTTCATCAATGCATTATCTATTCTTTCATCATTTGTAGCTTTAGTTTTATAGTATTGTTTTGCATACCATTCAAATTGCTGAACATCTACATCATGATTAGCCAATCTATCAGTAGCCTGATCTGGTGCTAATATTAAAGCAGCTTCCTCTTTACCACTATTTTTAACAGCCCATTTTTTTAACTGATCTCTGTATTTAAAAAGTTTACCTGATGTTGCTAAATAATTTGTACCAGCAGCTTCATCTTTTTTAAATTTGCTATATTCTTTATAAAACTCACCTTTTGCTTGACTAAAGTCTTGATTAGCTTTAAGAGTTTCATTAGGATGCATAATTGCCCAAAGTTCATCATTTTGCAATTGTCCTGTTTCATAAAGATTAGCTACAGTAGAATACATATTTTTAGCATAACCACTTGTTAAGCTAGATACTTTTTCAAAGTAATCACCAGCCATCAATGTTGGAATATTTTCAATTTTAGTTTCAGTACCATCTGGGTTTACACCTAGATTAATTGTTCTTGTATATGCAGGATTAGGTTTAATATCACCGTTTATGTCATATACATAAGCACCACTTGTTACTAAACTTTTGTTACGTTCAATTAACTTAGCAGCATTAGCTGTTTTTTCAGCTCTTTGATCAGCTCTTTGATCACTTATTGCTTGTCTCTGCATTGCATGTTGATGACTAACATTCTCCATGTAAAGTTTACTGAAGTCTTGTTTAAACACCATGTCTTGACGTGCATGAATATCAGCTGCACCCATAACATCTTGTTCAGCATCAAAAGCAGCAATACCAGAATCTATCTTTAATCTAGCAAGCTCCATGTTAGTAAGATCTAAACCAGCAGCATTAGTCGGTCCTTGTGTAGTTAAAGTTCTTGATTCACCATTAAGTTTTTCATTAAGACTAGAACTATGAGCACTTACTTTTGTGTTTATCTCATAAAGCTCATTAAGCTTTCTTAAGTATTCATTTTGAGATGGGTTTACATCACCTTTTTCAACAGCTACTTCAACATTATTTTTCTTAGTTTCTGTCACCTTAACAGCCTCAGCATGATTCTGAGCTCTCTTAGCTGAATACGCACTTAGTTCATTGTACTTAGTTTGTAAGTATTCTTTTTCAGCAGCTAGTTTATCACCTTTAAATCTTTCAGCATTTTGGTTAACATAATCATTTCTGTTTACATATGCTTGTGTTGCATATACTTTTTGAAGAGCTGGGTTGCTAGTGTATTCTGCTAAGAATAGTTTTTGTAAGGTAGGAAGTATTAAGTCTCCGTTCTTTTGTCTTACCATGTACATACCTGAAGCATCTGGCTTTTCAATATCTACTGATAAGTTCATTTCTTTTGCAAGTTCTCTATATACTTTAGCAGCATTCACATAAGGAGTATATTGAGCAGTACCAATATTTAAAGTTTTTTCTAAATCAGAATTTCTAAACTCTTCTTTTTTATACTGTAATTCTTTAATACCAGTATCCCAGTATTGACCGCTCATTTTTTCATCAGGATTATTTTGTAAAGCCTGAGCACTACCTAAAGTACTATTCCAATTTTTTGTCCAAGCCATATCTTTCATCAAATACTTATCTTCATAGAAAGGTTTGAATACTTGTTTTGCTTGGTTTACATTTTGATCCAATGACAAATCTAGACCAGAAACTCTTTTAAGTTCAAAATCTAAATTCTTTAAAAGTTGATCTTTCTTCTGAATGTTTTTATCATGAGTCAAATCAGAATCATATAGTTCACCATATAAGTTATTAATCGCCTTATAATTAGTATCATACTGATTTTGCTTTGTCTGCATTGCATTAGCATAAAAGTTTAAGTCAGGTTGGAATGGTTGTAGTTCCGGAATAAAGTCTGTGACACCTTGAAGATAAGTACTCATTATAAATATATTAAGTTTGTATTATTTTTTCTCTTACCTAAGAGTCTTCTAGATAATTCATATTTTGGTATATTCAATATATCAGAAGCAACTCTAAGTGATTCATATATTTCTCCAGTAATTGTATTTTTTACCTGTTTTCTTTTAATACTATGTACTTTATAGAAATCTACATTTTTTAATTTTTCTCTAGCTTTAGCTAAATTTATTTTGCATTCTTCTGAATGATTATATTTTTTACCTGCTTCATAACAGTTAGGATGTAATTTTTTACCTTTAAAATGTTGTCTAAGTTTTTCTTTTGTTTCTTCTGAATGTAAAGAACAACCGTCTGGATCAGTAGGTTTTAAGTTATAACCTATTTCTCTATCTAAACAACTATAATAGTCAACCCAAAAATGTTCTTTTTCATGTAAAAGATCTGTGTCACATAACTCAACAACTTCAAACTTAAAATTTAATTCTCCATATTTATTCCAAGCATGTTGTAAGTAATCATTCTTGTGAACACCTTTTCTTAAATCATATAAATGACCATTTTTTCTTGTTCTGATATTTGAAGCACATCCAATATAAATCTTATTATTAACAAGATTAGTAATCTTGTATATACCAGGTGAAGATTGTAAGTACGTTGCCATAGTTTAAATGTATAATGTAAAACTATTAAATTTTTATAATTTAACTAAACCTCAAAAGTTTAGTATATGAATGGATATGTATTATCACCATATATGAAACCTCCTGATTGACCTTTTACTGCTCCAGGATAACCATTAGGGTTTTGTACAGCTTCTTTACTGTTATCACCATATAGTTCTTTATAAGCTGCAGCATGAGCTTTATCAGGATCCATTTTGTAAGTTTTAATATAATCATCCATCTTCTGTCTCATTGATGCAGCTTGTTCAGGCTTATTTGACTTACCCTGTGTAAAGCTCATTTTACCTCCAGAAGCAGCAGATGTATTATATTGTGGAAACATTTGGTTTAATGCATCTGTCTTCCATTTATTAGTGATAGAGTTTGCATATTGATTTCTTAAGTTACCTCTTAATGCCATTTTTGAATTATCATACTGTTGGTTAGCCATAGTATTTTGATCATATAATCTAGACTTAATACCTTGATTAGCAGCAGCTTCTTGATTCTGAATATTTGCATTATTAGTTTCAAACTGATTAGCAATATTTACATTGGCATTATTATATTTACCTAGAACATCAGCAGCATTTTTAGCAGCTTGTCCTTGAATACCAGAAGATCTAGCAGACAATGCTTGAGGTCCAGCAAACTGCGCCATACCTGCGGTTTGTATATTTGCTTGTTCAGCATTAGCAGCAAGCTCTCTAGTTGGATCTAAGAATGTAGGTTTAGGTGTTTGAAGATCTACAGAAGGAGCCCAAGGCATGTATTTTTTAACTTTCATTAAATCACCAAGTGCACCTGTAGTTTTAATAGTATCTTGTAACCAAGTTTCTGCAGGTTTTTCAACATCAACAGTTACATCTTCTGTACATTCATTACATTCTCCTGTATTAGGATCAGTACCAGTATCAGTTTTTGTACCATCAGATTTTTGACAAGGACATTTTTTTTCTACTTTAGTATCTTCTTCAGGTACTTCTTCATAAGTATCTTCAGCAGCAATTGAACCATGTTTTTGTTCTAAGAAAGTATTACCCGCATCTCCTTCAACAGGAGATATAACAGCACCTTTACCATTACCATAGATATCTTTTTCATCTGCTCTACCAGTGTTCATTTCACTATTTTGAGTAAATGTGCGAAGTCTATCTTGTTCTTCTGGTGAATAATCTTTATAAGTTCCATTAGAAATAGCTTCACCTACTCTTCTATAAGCATGTGTTGAAATTTGTTGTTGAGCAACTTTAACTTTATCCACTTTTCCATCAGGTCTAAGCGGTAATGCTGGAGCTCCAACATCCTTAATCATTTTTTCTCTACTTGTCCAACCTTTTGTTTTGTACTCTTCAAGTTTCTTTTTAGCACTAGCTAAATTAAAAGGTTGACCAGTATCAGGATTAATAGTACCTTGAGCAACAATATGAGCTGGTGTATCAAGACTAAAACCATCATTAGTTAACATTCTAGGATTAGCACCATTTGCACTTAACATAATATTTCTTTTATTGCTTTCTAACAAAGCATTTATTTTATCATCTGCTGATAAATTAGCTTCTGTAAGTTTACCTTTAAAATAATCACCAGTCTTTTCAGTAAAAGCTTTTGGATCATTTATAGTTTTATCATATTGTTCAAGATATGCTTTTCTAACTGGTGACTTTGGATCTTTATATTCTTTTTCAAGAAGTCCTATTTGAGCAGCAGCAATTCTATTAGCTTGAGTATCTTTTTCTATTCCTAAACCTTTAAGTTGCTCAGGAGTAATACCTTTTGCTTGTTCTTCTGGTGTTAATGCTTTACGCTCTTTTGCTTTTAAAGGTTTACCATTTCTAGTAATATTAAATTTAGCATTAGGATCAGTCTGTTTTTTAATTCTCATTTGTTGATTAATCCATGCATCATCTTTATCAGATGCATCTAAAGTAATTGGTTCAGCACCACCAGTAGGTGCTACAGTACTTGCACCTTTATCACCTTGATATTCATTTAATCCACCACCTCTTGCATATCTTGGAGTATGAGGTCTTCCAACATAGTTACCAGAGTTAATACCCATTGGCATACTATATTGTGCTTGCTCTAGAAAATCTCCTGTTTCTACATCAGTATACGGAACATCATAACCACCCATGCTCATACCAAACTGAGCCATTGGTTCAGCAACTGGTTGACCTTGGTTTAATTCTTGAGCCTCTTCAAAACTTGGTTGTTGACTTTCAGCAGCTTCATTCTCTTGGTTTTCTGCCATGTCAGTTTCATCACCATTCATTTGTTGAGCTCTTTTTAATTGCCCATCAACTTGAGAACTTAATTGTTTTATTTCAGGAGAGATTAATGCATCTTCCTTAATTCCATTAACTTCCATGTATGGTTTAGCTGCAGCTGGAATACCTTGCGGGAATCCTTTCTTAGCTTCTTGTGCTAATGCTAGAGCTCCAAGTTTTTGAGTATAATTTTTTATCATTAACTCAGCAGTCTTTCTATCTATTACATCAGAATTTGGATCTTCAAGAAGTTTTCTGTATTTCTCAATATCATATTGTTTAGCTAATTCTGCAGGAGTATAACTTTTCTTACCTGTAGAACCTTTACCAAACTTATTTAAGATATTAGGATCTTTCATATTCATCCCTCTGAAGTCACTATATATAAAAGTATCATCAGGAAGACTAAGTGGAACACCTCCGCCTGAGTGTCTAGGACCTTTGATAGTTTTATATTCTGGCATTCCATCACCATTAAGATCACCCCAAACACCTTCACCTCCTTCAGCTTCTAGATTAGCGTCTTCTCTAGGAACAGCTGTGATATACTTACTAGTTTTTAGTTTTGGTTGACCAGTATAGGTATTGTAATCTGCACCACCCATAGCTGGTACATCATTAGCTAAAGAACCTTGTACTTGGTAACCTGTTCTAGCTTGTGGTACTTTTGTAATTCTTACTTTCATCTTATCAAGATTATAAATATTCTACTTCACCTCCATTAGCAAAGAAATCAGCTAATTCTTCTTCAGTCATTTCAACTTCATCCCCTTCAGTCATTCCACCTTCTTGCATATAACCTCCATATTGACCATATGCAAATCTACCAGCTGTTTGTTGACCTGTTTGATCTGGTCTAAACATTCCTGTTTGTTGACCGTATGCTACATAGTCACCTTTATCTTTATCTGATGAAGCATCATAAATGTTATCTGAATTAAAGTTATTTTTTAAAAAATCAGAATTTTGTTTTGCTTGATCAATTCCAGCAAGAGCTCCTGTTAAAGTATCTGCTCCCGCATTAAATACATTTACAGCTTTTTCACCATTAAAATTCATAGCTCTTTTTCTTTTATTATCAACACCAATAGTATTATACTCAGGAGTTTTTGCTTCTGTTTCAGGAGTTTGCCCAACTGCTTCTACAGCTCCAGCTAAACTCTGAAAACTTTTTGGTATTGATGAAGGTGCTGGTGCTAAAATTGGTCCTAACGATGCTGTTGCATCAGATGCTGCATTTAATTTATTTGTAGGAGATTTGACTGCTCCTGCAATTTGATACTCACCTAAAGCACCACCATATGCAAACTCAACTGGCGTATATTCAACCGGTGTAGGTTGATTATACCAGTTTGGATTATCCATACTTAAATTTGAGGGCTTTGATTTTTGATATTTTGCGTTTAAGTCAAGTTGTTCTTTTTCTTTTTCTTTGTCTAAGTCAACAAATTGGTGAACACCTTTATCAAAAGCTGCATTATCTCTTTTATATCTAGCCTCTCTTCTATCATACATTTTATCACGCATTCTTTGTACTAAAGAAACATCATAATCTTTCTTAGACCCTGTATCTTTTTTAGACTCAGTGTCTTTTTTACTTGCATTATCTGTTTGAGGAGCATTAGAATAAATATCAGTCCATTCTTTCGGTCTACCAAAGATTCCTGTTTTAGTTACTCTTCTTTCAATAGGATGATAACCTTCCATACTGCCTTCATATTTTTTATGATCAGCAACATGATAAGGATTGGATTGTAGTAATTGTTTTTCTGAACTAACAAGTCTATTCCAAGGTATAAAGTTTCTTAAACCACCATCCGTTGTAACATATTTAGGAACATAGTTAATTCTAGCTTTTCTTACCTCAGCACCTTTTTGAGCATATTGTTCATCATAACCACCTTCTTGTGCTACTGGAGCAAATGGAATTGGTTTTGCATTATCTCCTTGACCTAATGTATCTGCTATTTGCATTAAAGAAGGATCACCAGACTGCATCATCTTTCCATGCAATTCTTCAGTTTTAGCTGTGTCAGCTTGATTCTTTAATGTAGCTAAGAAATCAGATTTTCTTTTACTTACAGTATCTGTATCTGTATCTTGTAAATTTCCTCTACCTAATGGTTGATTCGGATCTACTTCTGCAGCATCACCTTCACCACCAGTTTGTTGTTTTTTAAGGTAATTCAATACATTTTTAGCAAAAGATTTTTTAGTTCCTCCTCTTTCAAATGTAACATTTCCATAAGCATCAACATTAGTTTGATCCCATCCTATAGGAGTATAGCTTGGTACATATTCTTCAAGACCAGGAAATTCAAATGTTTGAGTACCTGGGGTATTTGCTATCATATTATCTATATCATAAGACTCAGGATCTTCTTGACCTTGATCAGTCAGTGTAGCATATTGATCTAATGCTTCTTGTTCACCACCATCTTGATATTGAGCAGGTTCTGCTTCTTGTGGTTGAGACATACTTTGCATGATTTGTTGAATCAAGCTTTGTGCATTCTCTTCAGGTAAACCTGCTTCAACAAGCTTTTGATATATCTCTTCTGGAGCAGTTTGATTTTGTAATTCAGATTGTATATACTGAACATATTGATCCATACCACCATCAACTTGTGCACCTTCTTGAGCTCTGTGCAAAAATTGATTTGTTTTGTTTATGTATCTACCTTTACCGTCTGGTGCTTTGTAAATTCTTACAGTTCTTTTTTCCATATTTTGGGTATATAACTAATATACTAAATTTTAATTTATTATGTAAACTTCAAAAGTTTAGTGTTCTTCAACAATATAACCTTGGTTAATGTACTCTTGTATTTCTTTAGGAGTGAGTTTTGCAACCATTCCGCCTTTTTGTTTTTTCCATGGATATTGACCAGACTTTCTGTATGTATCCATTTTTGCTTTGTGTCCATAAGTATCAGCAAACTGAGATACCTGTACAGGTTTGCCATTAAGTGATTCAGCATAACCATATACTTCAGGATCTAGTACTTTACCATATAAAGAGTATGGTTGATAACCTTGAGGATACTGTGCATTATTAACTTTAACTGATTTTGCTGTATTATTTGGTTTATCAACTATAACATCTTTTGGTTTAGATGTTTGTGAACCTTTAGGTTTTATATAGTCTTCTAAAGAAATTATTGATTCACCCTTAGGGTATACAAATTGTTTTTTTATTGACTTTGTTTTTGCAGCCAATGATGGATTAGTAGGATATTTTAAATTTTCTTTGTTTAAGAACTCATCAAGTTCTTTTTTTGATTTAAACTGATCTTTTTTTAAATTAGCTAATATATCTTTTCTTTGCACATAGTTATTATATGCAGTAAGACTATCTTCATAAGAATTAACAGAATTTCTTGTTTCTATATTAGGAATTTTTTTTGTTTTTTCTACAGATTTTTTATTACCAGATTTAAAATCTATTGGCTCAACTTCTGGCTTATAAGGTTTGATTATAGTTTGTGCAGGTTTAGTTTGTTTACCATACACATCTCCAAATTTTGTAAGTGCTTGTGATTTGATTTTTTTCATTTTTTGAATGTAAGTATCATTCTTTTTTGCATAGTCCATTTGTTCTTTTTCTGAAACATTAGGATCTTTTTCATAGTTATTTGCAAGCATATTATTCAATGTACTTAAATTATACATTGATAAACTATCATCATAAGCTTTTTTTCTAAATGCATAATCTTTATCATTTTTTGCTGTATATACGCTTGGTTTTGGTGATTTGCTTGTATTAACACTTTTACCTTTCTTAGCTTGATTAAGTTCTGGTACAGATATGTCTTCTACAATGAATCCACCTTTTACATATTGGTCAATTTCATCTTGTGTAAGATCTGCTTCTACATCACCACCATCTTGAAAGTGTTTTGCTTTAGGATCAAATTCTCTATGCTTATAATTCTTAAATAAAGGATGAACCTTAAGTAATTTGTTAGTTCCAGAAATACTTTTAGTTTTCTTTTTGCTACCTCCTTTTTTCATTTGTGGATATTCATCTACATAGTCTGCTCCTGGAAAAGTATAGTCTGCTCCAGGAAGCATAATTTGTCTTTGACCTGTATCAGTTACACCAACAACAGGATAACCCACACCTTTCATGGTAATATCATTACCAGGAATTCTAGTAGGTAAACCAGGATATTTCCACTGACCCATTGGATCAGTGATTATATCTTTAGGTTTTGCAGGAGCTTTAGCTTTGTCCAACTCAGCTGTAGCTTTAGATAGAGCTTTTTTATTGTACATTATCTTTGAGATATTTCATTTTTACTATCACTAATTTTCAAAATGATATTAGTGTTACCTGATATTTTTTTCTTTAAGTTAATAAAACTCATGTAATGTCTGAATTTTTTTCTTTCTAATTCTGGTTTTGTATAGTCAAGATTATTTGAATTAAGTACTCTTCTGAATCCATCAGGTTCTGTAACCCATGTGCTTTCATTTGAATAGTTACCAATCAAAGTTGTAGTTCCTGGTATATACTGACCTTGTCCAGCAGGATAAGGAGAACCAATTGGGAACTCACCTCTATTATTAGTTATATCCCAAAACTGATTAAATCTATATTTGTTTTCTTCTTTTGTAAATAAAATATCAAATGAAGTTCCTGTAGCTGGATTTAATCTTGGAAATTGTCTTGTAAGAGGTAGGTCATTCTTAGGATATATATTAAGATTTAAGTAACCAGATACTTGCTCTGAATTATATATCACAGCACTATCAAAGTTATAATCTAATACATGATAAGAGTCAACACAGTTATCAGTTTTTCTGTATGCTTCCATGATATATTCAATGGATCTTGTAGTAGTAACTGTCTGACCTGTTGTGATTGGAATATCAATTTCACATGCATAATCAACACCATAGTAATTACAGTAGTTATCACAAATCCAGTTATGTCTCCATCCACCAGTACCTTTTGTAGATATGAATACATCTTTTGTAGGCAATAATAGATCAGGATGCCAGTCATGGAAACTAATCCAGAACTGATTCTTAGGGTCATAACTTACAGTCCATGAGGCATCTCTAAATAAAATAGGATCACCTAATTTAAACTTAGCTGATATGTTACCATTAATCATAAAGTAATCACCTGTATTATCTCCTTTAAGCGGTACATAGGTTACTTGTCCTTTATACTCATCTTTAAGTTGATAATCCTTTTTACAGAAATATAAAATAGTATTTGTATTATCAAATACAGATTGACATCCAATACCTGCTACAGGATTATCTTGATAAGGATATAATGGGAAATCTTGTAAAAGCTTGTAAGGTAAGAACAGGGTGAACCACCATTTCATACCTTGCTGAGAAATTTCTTGTAATCCGTCTCCAATTGAGAATATCTTACCTGCCGCTTGAGACATATAGTATATACCTACTGGTGTAGATATAACGGATAGTCTATTTTGAGATGCTCCATACTCATATGGTTTATCAGCATTAGTTAATTGTTGAGGTGGTTGACTAAATAAACCTCCATCACCTAATGTAACTTTAGTACCTAAATCAGTTTGAAGAGTATCTACACCCTGATACATTATAGGACTATCATTTTTAAATGTAATTACAATACCAGATTTGTTTATTGCTTTAACTCCACTTACTTTAGATTTAAAAGTTTTATAGTTGTTTACTAAATAAATAAACCAACTATCTTTTACCATCTCATCTTGTTGTGGCAATGAATAAATAATTCTGTTTGGGTAATAAGTATAACATAAGTCAGCTACATTTGGATTGTAATATCTACTTTGTATAGTACTTAATGAAAAGTATTGATTATATAACTTAGATACACTTAATGAATAGTCATATTGATTATAACTATTTACACCAAGTATAGTTGGGTTAGTATCAAACATTGAATTATAATCTGTGAAATTATACGGGTTATAATATTTTCTTGCTATTTCTTCTGGTTGTGTTCTAAAATCTACAAGAACTTCAGATTCTACAAAGAAGTCTTTTATAGAAGAAACAGCTAAATAAAATGCTGATTGTTTACAAACAAATAATCCAGGATAATTTGATGCTACATCATTAGAATAATTATATTTTTGACCATCGTCTACATAGTAATCAAGATTGTAAAAATCAGAAGGTGTAACACCTTCTCCAGGAGGAGCTGTTATACTACTACCAGAAAGAATAGTAACAATGTTTTTAAAATCTACAGCCCCTGCTAAATCTTGAATATCATATTTTCTACTATTCAATCTGAATCTTGGATTAGGAATCATACTTCTTAAATAATAGTTATATTCAAAACCATCAGGTTGATCATATAACCAATCATAAAAAAAACACATGCTGTCTTTTTCAGTATATCTATTAATATATGTATCACCTCCAAACATTAAAGGAGATCTGTAAATTGTATTCTTAGTTTTGTTTACACCATTACAAACTACAGTTGATGGATTAACTATAGTATTAGCAATCTTTTGCTCACATGTACCAACCGGTAATTGTTTAATAGAATCTAATTGACCATACTGGTTTCTCACTCTACCTCTTATAGCACCATAGTGACTTTGAATAGGTAATGAAAAAGTACGATCAAGATGTGTAAAATCTGGTTTGACTGTACCTGTAGGTAAGTAATTATTAAAATCAGATGCTTGTAACAAAGTACCTAATGTTGTTAATGACTTATCACCAGATAATAACTTAGGACCTATATTTTGATTATTACCAGCTTTTGTTCTTACAACTACTTTAGGTGATCTTTTTATATTATTAAGACTATAAGATCTCCACGCACCTGTGTTATCTTGATATCTAGAAACAGTTTGTATATTATCTCTTAAATAAAAACCATCTTCCATTTTAAATCTTGTGATATCTGTATTTAAGTTTTTATCCATATTTGAATAAAAACCGTATGCTTTTTGCTGTAATGCAAATTGTTTATATCCTACTACAGCATAAATCAAATCTAATGTTACTCTTGCTCCTTCAGAAAAGTAAAAAGCAATTTTTGCAAGATTATTAAGAACAGCAAGAGCTGTTGGTAAATATTGTGAAGGTGCAAATTCTGTATTTAATTGTGAACCTGTGTACACACCACCATCGGCCGATAGTCCAAGTGCTGCATTGGTACTGTATATAGTTTCTAAACCACCACCACCAGCCATTGCATCTGCAATTATTACACCACCTACTCCATAAATTGTTTTTGATTTTGTAAAGTCAGCAAGTATATTAGCAAATATACCAGGCTCAGATGCTTGTTTAGGTTTAGTTGTTATTTTACCACTTTCAGCACCCGGAAGTGAGTAATTAACATTAACATTATAAGAAGTAGCTGTACCAGCACCATTTATACTTTCTTGTCCTGATGCACCGCCCGTAATTGCCTCACCTGTCATATCAGGTATCTGAATATCTTGATAAGCAGGCCCTGGAGACACAGAACTTCTTTTACCTACCATTGATATTATAGCTTCAGCTAAACCACCAAATATCATTGGTACTATAACTGCATCTGATAATAGTTTGAATTTAGGATGATCAGATGGAGTATTAAAATTTTGCTGACTATATCCTGATAACGGACCATATGTTTTAAATTCTGTTGTAGATAAAAATGGTGTTGTCATCATAGTATCCGGTGAATGGAAACTAAAAATATCACTAGGTACAGTTTGATTATATAATGAATTTATACCAGCTTTAATAAATGGATCATTATATCCAGCTACATTTGTACCCAGTGTATTACTCAAAGGTTCAATTGTATTAAATGGATAATTTGCATATAAACCAGTAGCACTAAGATTACCTGTTCCAGGAATTTCATATGTTCTAAAGTTATTTACCATACCTTTAGCAACAATGGTTTTGTTTCCTTCTCTTGATCCTCTTAGAATTTCATAACCTACAATACCAGCAATATCATCACCATCATTATCTTTCGGTAATGCAATGTTTTCAAAGTAAACCCCCATCAATCTAATAAAGTAATCATTAGAGTTATTTTGAGGATTTGTATTTCTTCTAAAGTGTGTTACTGTATCTGCGGCACTTCCTGCAGTATAGTCTTCAGGAAATTTATGATGTCTGATATGCTTACCACATAAATCATAAGTAGTACTTGTCTCTCCTGTCCAACAATGAGCAGAAGTATTCCATATATCATCACGGTTATCTGGATACTTTTCAGTTGATTCCCAGTATCCCATGTCTCCTGTTGCAATAACTTTTCCACCATCATCACTAAAAGTACCAACTACAGCAGATGCATTATCTATTGTAGCAGTATTATACACTTCAAATACTTTGTCATCTGAGTATAGTGTATTTTGGTTACCTACTAATAGAGCATCTTCTAGTAGAGATCCTCCATTAGGAACGTTAAAGCTTCTAGGAGGTCTTCCTGGAATATGATATGTAGAAGTTTTATCTCCAGTGTCATAAGCCCATCTAATGAAAAAAGAATATACTTCATCTCTCATGTAGTTAGTTTTATTACCACCTTTCATATAATACTCAGCAGGGTATTCTACAGAAGCCCACTTAGTTTTAATTAAGTTAGCTAAAGGTTGATAATTAAAATCAAACTTACTTCTTGGACCAACTCTTAATAAATAATTATTAACCTCTGCCATTTGATCAGAAGTTTCAAATACTGGAGTTTGTAAAGGTAATTGTTCAAGAGGTATAGTTATATTACCTCCATTATCAATTTGATCAATACTTATAGTTGATGTATTAGTAGAGTATATACCCATTAACTGAGCCACAGTCTGTTGATTAACACACTTTACAATAACTAATTGAAACTCATCAAAGTTTTTATTATCTGCTGATACATTTAAAGTAAGAGATCCTTGAAGATCTTGTGGAGAATAAATAAATTGGTAGTTACTTTGAGCAAAGTAATCAGTTACTTTTTGACCTTTTATTGTATAAGCAATAAGAGCAAAATAAGTTCCGTTTGCTAAAGTACCACCTTGTTGTCCTCTTGTTAAATTTAAACAAGGAGTGGTCATAAGTCTTGCTAGTCTTATATGCTCACAATCTAATTTGTTTGTATTTGTGCATGTAATACAACCTATTGGTGTATAACCAGTTTTTGGAACAATTACATCAGCTTCATCTTTACATTTTTTTATCCACTGTACATTTGGCCAAAGCATTTTAGTTCCTCCAGGTCCTTGGTAGTAATTTGCATTTGTTCCAATTGAAGTTACGTAAAAATATTCAGGACCAGGCCATGTTTGAGGATCTCCAATATTTAAGTATCTATCAGGGTTTAAACCATCTGACCAATATACTTGCCAAGTACAATCCTCTTTTAATCTTGATACACCAGATATTAAATATCTTTTATCAAAAGCTAAACATACATCAATAACAATTGGTTTGTAACTACAATTTTCTTCTTCAAACAAACCAATTTCAGATGATACTGGTTGACCATTTGTATTATGACCAGCTGTAAAAATTAACCATTTATCTGAAAAAAGATATATAGCGCCTATTACTAATTTTTCAGTAGCGTTAACAGGCATAAAATTACCTGCATTAAAACATAAGTAATTAGCTGATTCATTAGATATAGAACCTACTTTACCTGTCTTAGAGTTATTAACCATGTTGACAGCATGGGTCCACATTCCTTCTGTTACATATGATGGATCAGAATCTTTATTTAGACCCTTTATGAAACTATCATTTATAACTTGAGAGCTATTTTGCATATTGTTATCAGCCATAATTATATAACTTTAGTATTATAATTTAATCTTGTATAGTTACCAACTGTTGGAGCCTTGAACATATCATAGTATTTAGAATACTGTGCTCTTCTGTTAGTCCACCATAGTTGCTCCATCTCTTTAAAGTTTGGAGTATTAACTAAACTTAATGCATTCACTCTAGATTCTTTTAACTCAGGTAGGATGACCTGCAGTCTTTGAGCTACATCCTCACCATTTAAATATAAATTCTCAAGAATTCTTTTCTTGAAAGCATACTCATAGTAATCATTAAGTCTTGGATGATCAGGAACCATTAAGTTTCCATTCTCATCTTGTAATTCTCCTTGGTAGTTTACATACACATGACCATCTTGGAAAGTAGTAAAAAGAAATCCATCTTTAAGCCATCCTTCATCTGGACCATTATGATATAAATTTGGACAATCACCATCAATGTTCTGACTAGCTTTCATTCTTAACTGAGTCATCACAGTATATTTTCTTGTAAGTCCTGGATGTACTACTTGTATTAGCTCATAAGATTCTCCTTTACAATTCATAAATACTCTTGGAGCAATACATGTATCACCATAAGGATTATTAGGATCATATTCTGTCGGAATAGAATTTGTAACTGGAGTATTTAATTCACAACCTGCTGTATGATTACATGGATTTGAATTACATGTTCTACAGTTTACTGTTTCTGGTGTGCATAAATCTATACCTCCTGGGAATTCTTTGTATTTTGCAGGAGCAGGAAATGGTCTTTCTTGTATATTAGTACCACCCATTCTACCATCATAACCAACATGCTCGGTTCTTTCATGACAAGACATACCATAATTCCACACATAGAAGTCATCTGGAAGCTTAACTCTTCCATGACAGATATCTAGTACAACTTCTTTAGTTTGATTGATTCTAAGGCCTAAATCATAATTAATCTTTCTAGCAAGTTTGATTAATTGTTGAGGCTCTATCATGTTTTCTAAAGCAAAACTTGATAAGTCAATTTGAACATCTTCCATCAATTGGTCAAATGTTCGGAAGCGGAGTGTGTAATTAAAATCCATTATCTTAAGATATTTTGACCATCATCAGAACCATCTGTTGGAATCTGTGCAGCCATGGTTAATTCTTTAACAACATATTGTTCTATTTCAGAAAATAAATATTCTGGAAATGGTAATGCATTATCTTGTCTAAGTTTACATTGATCTTCTTTAGAACATAAGTAAGCACTTTTATCAGCATCAAATATTGCTTCAACTCTGATAGCATCCCAATCAATATTAGGACAATATAAGTAACCTTCTGAAAACCAGAAGTATCTTCTTTTATTATATTTAAAAGTAGTTGATTTTGTAATAGATACCCATGTACCTGGTTGAGTTCTGTACATAATATCTGTACCATCAATAGAAGACACAGTACGGATAATAGGACCCATTATACCAGATAGTATTCCAGGGATTTTTTCTTTACTTCTCTTAAAGTAACATCCTGAATATACACCAGTACAGCCAGCCTCTATCTTATCTACATCAATAAGTTCTACATATGGTAATACAGTGAATATAGAACTTATTTTCATAAGTCTATACTGGTTGTCCTCTCTCTTTAAGAGAGTCTGCCCATACTTCAGTAAAGAATAATATATAGTTCTGTCAGTTAAGAAAGGATCCTCCTTAACAGCTTTTAATGTATTTCTTACTCTTGATATAGCTTCTCCAATTGTTGTCATAGGTCAAATTCATTATATGTTTTTAAAGCTTCAGACTGCTCTTTAGTTTTTCTATCTTTATATACTTCTTTATTATAAGTAAGCTTAACTTGTCTTCCATTTTCAACTACAACATATATGTTCCAGTTCTCAGGATATGTTTTTGCTACACTTCTTTTAAAATCTCTACAAGCAACAAAAGTCCAAAACTCTCTATTCTTTATCTTATGTTTTGGTGCAAAATTGCTATAGAATATCTTTGCTAATTTTCCATCAGTGGCAAAGTTGTTATTGGAAACTTGCACACCATATGTTTTGGATTTATTAAAGTCAACATTATATTTCTTACTTTGCTGACAGGTTCCAATAAAAAGCCATCCTATTTGTTCCGGTAACTGAACACCATCTCTGGTATCTATTACTGTATTATATACATATTGATTAAATGTTTTAGCTATTTTCTTTAAAGCTGCATTTGTCAACTTAGCATATTTAGGATGCTTCTTTCTAAAATTATCAAAGAACTTTTCATTTAAAACATTGTAAACTTCTGGTCTAAATCTTGGAGCTGTTAAATCTGGTTTCTTAAATTCCTTCATAATAATATAGTAAAAATATGTGATATTAGCAAATATAGCTATAAAACAAAACCCCCGCAAGTGCAGGGGTCTGTCCGTAGTTGTAGAATAAACCAACAAACTTCAACTAACTAATTATATTTAATCTTTAACAAGTCTGACAGAGTGACCCCAGTTTTTTCCATAGGAGCCTCTAAATAAATTAGGATTTGTATTATCTAAATCATAACTTCCTGCATCAAGAGTATCAACTTCTGTAGAAGTCCACCAACGAGTAACTTTCCCAATATTTGAAAAATTTCCACCATTTACACGGTAACCTGCTGGAAGTGCTGTAAATCCTGATTCATTTGTGGCAGCGGTATTGGGAGCAATCCAATAACTTAAACCTATTTCTTTCATCTTACCTCCTGCTACTGAATCGCCACCTAAATAAGTTGATAATGTAGCAACTTCACCATCGGTAGGAATATGATAACCTACTGGTGAAAGACCTCTAGGATCGTTTACAGCATACCAGTTATATAATTTACCATATAAAGGTTCAGTTAAAGGATCATTATTATAGTAACACCAAGCACCTGTTGTTAATGATGCCCACGCAGTAGGATCAGTAACCTGAGGAATTACATCTCCGTTTCTGTATGTTGTTATACCTAAATTACATCTAGTCCATACTTGAGATCCAATAGTAACATCATCAGCACATGTTGGATCTTTTACAGCTCTAACTGATAAACCAAATTTTTTAGAATTATTAGTGCTATAAGCTTCATTTGTATTATAATTCAAATTACCATACCATGCATTATTTACACTTTCTTCTGCAGTAGTCCACCAATAAGCAAGATAACCAGAATAAAGATAATCACCATTTTGTGTACGTTCTCCAGCCGGTAATGCTGTGAAAAAACTTGAATTAGTTGGAGGATCAATAGAAGCATATTGCCAATATGAAGCATTTATTTCTGTAACACAAGTTCTATCCAATGAACCAATTTGTTTCAATGCTATTCCTGCAGTTGCATTTCCACCTACTGTATCAATTAAAGTTTGCCATTCATAACGTGTTGGTATATGATATCCTTCTGGAGTTAAACCTCTAGAATCATTAATTGCATACCAATTGTATAACTTACCAAATGCAGGTTCAGTATCTGGATTATTGTCATAGTAACACCAAGCACCCGTAGTCAAAGCAGCCCATTCAACCGGATCTTCCACATAAGGAATAGGATCACCATTCTTATATGTTGTTACACCTAAATTACATTGATTCCAAGTTTGATCACCAATAACTACATCACCTGAACACATTGGAGGAATCTCAAAAGGTGTTAAAGGATGATCAGCTGTAGCAGTCATAAGTTTTTTAACAAGTTGCATTAGATCCCCTAAAACAGTTCTATATTCTAAATAGTGATTATAATCAGGTGCTTGATAATCTGTAAAATCTACTGTATATGTATATATTATACCTGTTGATTGCGGTGAAGTTTCAATAAGTTGAGTAAAAGAATGAATACCTGTAAGTTTATTAGGATCAGTATTAAGTTTAAATGAGTTTCTAATTTGCATTTTCTTTGCTTGAAATGCAATATCTTTCATGTAAAACCCATCAGTTTGATTATAGAATAAATTACATAATTTATTGTATTCATCACGTGGAATACACCTTTCATTTAAAACTTGTGGAATAATTATTTCTCCAGTTACAGGATCTTGATAATCAGCTTCTCTATAAAAAGCAATTGAAGCTGTAAAATATTCTATAACTGCTTTTGCCCATACATCATGTGTTGCATTAGCAGTTGTAAACATATCACCATTTCCTGTCATATCTGGAGCTGCTGTATTTTCAGTACAAGTGTTTCCTACAGCACCATAATAATAACAATAATCATCTAAATCAAAAGAACAAACTCTTGGTCTTTGATTATTCCAAATTTCTATATTCTTAATAAATCCCATCTTAAACTGTAAATTTTAATTCATATTTGTATCTGTGAAATAGTGCATAATCATTAGCCCATACAAAAGGTGTATTTGCTAAAATAAATTCATCAAGTGCTTTGTACCATGCATCTCTTCTTGCTCTAGTATCAACATTTAAGTCACTTATTATACCACCTAATGTTGCACTCCACATATTTGTGACTGGATCCCATGCATATTCACTAAAGTATGTTGGATCTAACGGGTCAGTTGCCCATTTTACTAATTGACCAGGTTGTCCAGTAGGGGGTGTATTACCAAAAGGTACTGCAAGAATCCAATAAAACTTAGCTCCTGTATTTACATTAATAGTAGGAAATCTTTGTGCTAATGTTTGATTATTCAATTGAGGCCAAGGAATTTCTGACCAAATTCTAAATGAACATTCCGGACATCCCCATAAAACATTATAATTTTGTAAACCACCTTTGTATAGCACTAATTGATCACCTATATTACCTTGTTGCCATTGTGTGTAATTTAGAGCTTCATCAGGTACAGGAGTACCTACATACTCATTCATTAAGTTTTCATTTGTGTTTTTAAGAAACTCATCTCTATTTCTTCTATAATTTGAAGCAGCACCTTCATAACCCGGTTCAAAACATTCCATACAACACATGTTTTTTATTTCAGTACATGTTGGCATATATAATGGATCATCCATAAAGTCTAGTGGTGTATTGGCAAATTTAGTTTTTTTACCATTATTTTTAAAATTTCTTCCTCCTAAAAATGCTTGTCTTGGTTGAGGTGTATCAACTATCATTGAATAACAATCTGATGCATATACAAAATGAACTACTTCTTTACATCCATTTGCATCTATAACTGTTAATTGAACATTGGTTACTTTTATATTTTTATCTATATTACCTGTCATAATAGAGTTAGCGGCAATACATGTTAATGTTAAAGTAGGTAATGTTGTAGAACCAGAAATGAAATGACCAACAAATTCTCCTTGAGCAATGTCCCATTGATAAGTATACGGTGCTAGTCCATTTGTAATTTCTGTTGATAAAGATGGACCATCTACTTCTTCATCATTTGTAATTATATTTACATTTAATTCACATTTTTTGCATATTAAATCTAACACACTTTGTAATGCATTTTCTAAACTTTCAGAATTATCTACTACGCTAAATGTAGTACCGCAGTACATAATATCTCCAGCAGTATATTGTATACATGCTGTGTCAAGTATCTCAGAACAAATATAATCTTCTGGACAAGTTCCAGGATCAGGACATATTGTATATGATTTAGGTGTATAGTTTAAAACTACTTTTTTATTACTACCACCACAGTTTCTACAAATTGGCATAGTTAATCTAAATTAGTAAGTGTATAATATATTGTTTTCTTAATACCATTAGCATCAGTAACATCTAATCTTATATGTGACATATACACAGCTCCCGTAGCACCACTGATACCACCTACTTGTAAAGAGTTACCAGGTATAGGAAGTAAAGTAACACTTGAAAAAGTATATTCATTATTTTGTATTTCATGGCAAACAAAGGCACCTTGTGATATTGACCATAAATATTGATATGGGCCTTGACCACCTGATACTGTTGCAGATAAACCGTAACCCTGATTATTAATTATAATATTTATACCATCTCCTTTTAAAGAACAAACTTCATCAACAAGGTTTTGTAATATATCTTGTAAATTTGTATTAGTAGCAACAACAGTAGTGTTACCACATTTAAGATCTAGTCCTGTATATATAACACATGAGGAATCAAATGTGTCTTCACATTTTTGAGGTGAAGGACATATAGCAGGATCTGAGCATGGTGCTACCGGTAAGAAAGTATCCTTGCATCCGCAATCTTGGCATCCACAATCTTTACATTTATTTTCCATTATGTTTAATTATTTATATTATACAATTTCATCTAATCTTTTATAAGTCTTACAGAAAATCCAGCTGTTTTAAGATAGGGGCTTCTGTTTATCTGACCACTGTAACTGTAAATGAAGTGGCTCCAAGCACTGACCGTATTTAAACTGTAATTTGTAGAAGTCCACCACATACCGACTTCATTCATGTTACTATTAAAATTTCCAGTATCAAAACGGAGTGAACCCCCAAGAGCAGTAAAACACACGCTATTTATTGCACCTGTATTAGGAGAATTCCAATGTGTATTTCCAATCTCTTTCAATTCGCCCCCTGCAACAGTTGTTCCACCTACATAATTTATTAAAACCGTCCATTCATCATCTGTCGCTACGTGATAACCAGTAGGGGCTAATCCGCGAGGATCATTAACAGCATACCAGTTATATAATTTTCCATATACGGCATTATTTGCAGGATCATTATCGTAGTAACACCATGCACCAGTAGTTAAAGCAGCCCACGCAGTAGGATCCGTCACTTCAGGTATGGGGTCTCCATTTCTGTAAGTTGTAACATCTAAGTTTTTACAAGTCCAAGTTTGTGTTCCAATAACAACTTCTCCAGTAATACAAGCACAAGGATCTGGTGTACCGCCACAAGGATAACTAAGATCAAGTGTACATTGTGGTGCTCCATAACATTCTGTAAACGTATAACCGCTTGGACAGGAATAGGTTATTCCTGTACTACCTGCCTGAGGTAATCTAATTGGAGGATCTACAATTAAATCTTTTGTTTTGAACATTATATAAGGCTCAAGATCATCAACAGTTGCTGTACTTGAAGCCATTAAATTTTGTAAATCTAAAACAGGTATATCATAAACTTCAGCAGCAAACCCGTATAAATCAAAAAAGTTATAACCAGATAATTCAAAAACATGATCCCCTACAGGTAGATTTATAGGAAACATATGCCAATAATTAAAAGGTCCTGTATTTGATGGATCTGGAGGAGTTCCTGAAGAACTAGGTGAAGCCCAAAGATTAACTAAATTTAAACTTGTTACACCTCCCTGAAATGTTGTTGATGTTATACCAGCCTTTACTTGATTATCTCCAGCTAATGCAAAAATATAAGTTTTATCTTGTGTAATTGTAATACAAAATCTAAGAGTAAACCATGTATTAAATGGATAATCAGTTCCCCATAGTGAATTATAATTCAATCTACCTCCTGTAGTTGTACCATTTGAATTAAATATTTGGTTACCAGCTACAGATAATGTAGGCGAATATGTTAGACCAGTACCTGCAGCATCTTTAACTATATATGTAGGACTACTGTAGCCATTGATTGGAAACGTAGCTCCTGTAATATTTGGATATAGTGCTCCACCAAGATTTCCATATACAACGGCTTTATTACCTACAATAATAGGATAAAATGTACCACCACTTGCTGTAGCAGGAATTCTTTCTACTTTTTCACATATATTAGTTAATGTGTTTAATGTATAACCTTCTGCACAGCTACAGCATACAATTTCACACCATTCAGTACCTGTCCAATATTTTGTTACACAATTTGCAGGATCAAGTAATTGCCAATTATCATTTGCATTTCTTATATGAACATTGCAATCACATATATCTACCCAATTAGAACCATTAAATACTTTATATTTTCCCATTTTTAGTTATTTATTACACACATGGTTCAATCCAAATATCACCAGGTAATATTTGATTGTTTCCAGGTATAAAGTTAACAGTAAATCCTTCTTTACCTGCATAATTAGCATCAAAATTTGCTTGAGTTGGTGCAATTGATTGTGAAAATACAGCAATACCTCTACCTGATTTACCAGCTCCTGGATCAACACTTATTGAAAATGAAATTTCAGGACCGCATGTTCCAGGAGTTGTTGTTGGTGTAACAGTAACATTAGAACTACCAGAAACTACGTTATATCTTTTATAGGCATCTCTGATATCTTTAACAGTGAACCATAAATCAATAAAACTCTGACTTAAATTTTGTGGTGTATTAACCCATATTGTACTAAACAATTGATTTAATGTTAATGCACAATTAGATAAAGAACCATCCGTACCATTAATTGGTTGTAAATTGTAAGCCTGTTGAATAACTGCAGGTTGTCCTGTAGAAGAAACTAATGCACAGTATCCATGATCAAGATCATTAATAAGTGCGTCAAGAACAAAATTTAATGGAGCTGAAACACCTCCAGGAATACTAGGAGATAAAGTACAAATAGGTGTAACTGGAGGAAGTACATATGGAGGATTAGGAGGAACAGATTCTAATTCAATCACTCTATTTGTTAAATTTGTAATTGAATTATTAATTGTTGCAATACTACTTAAGATTGAACAAACTGTGTTACCAATTAATTGAACATAGTCCAACAATTTCATTGTTGTTTGGCCACCTGTTTGTAAACAAGTAGCAACCGGTACAATACAATTTGTAGGACATGAACTATTTCCACGAGTAGGAAATGCACTAGGTGTTGGTACATTATTTAACTCACATATCTTATCAATTAATATTTGAAGTAATTGATTAATATTAGTTGGTGTACCAGTTGTAATATCTAAACAAGATAAATCAAGTGTAGAAATATTAACTTGATCAAGAATAGTACACAATTGTGTTGCTAATGCATATACTACATCTGTAACAGTATCACCTGTACATAACTTTATACAAGAAATATTTGGGCCTTGCCAAATAATACAGTTACTTGATACTGGACTGCAAGGACTATTATCTAAATTAAGTGGTTTCATATCTTTACTTCTTAGTTTAATATACAAAATATTATTGACTTATACAATTTCCACAACTACATTGTGAAGGTGTACAACAAGACAAAGGCTCAGTACAATTGAAATTTGGATCATGTAATGATTGCAAATCAATTACTTCTTTTTTAAGGATTAAGTTTTCATCATCTTCCGAACAACAGTTGCTTATACCATATCTTTGTTGTAAAACTTGTTTGTATAATACTTCTGCTGTTGCACATGTAATTCTTTCAAATTTTTCAGTATTACAATTAGGTGTGGTATAACCTGGTTTCATCATTCTACCAGTTATATCTATTGGACATACTTTATCTGAAATATTGTTAGGATCTTCTATACATTCACCATACTCATTTACTATATCTGTGGCAGGATGTTTTAAAATCCATTGATTAACACAATTCTTAGTACTTGATGCTCCGGAAGCTAATGTAAAAGATTGTTGCATGCCTGAACAATCTTTATATGTATAATTTAATGTTTCTGTTGTTGTATTTTTAATTTTTGTACAAATACATCCTGAAACAGTTAAACATGTTGGACAATCTTCAAACTGTTTACTTATAGATACCCCTACAGCATTTTCATAATCTGGAGTAGGAGAGCTTTGAATTGACCAACAACTTGAAAATCCTGCAAGTTTTACAATACTGTTTTCATATACTGTTAAATCTGTATATGTAGTAATTGGTGCTAAGTCACCAGCACAATCATATAATACCCAGTATGCTCTTGAACATTGATCACATGAATCATATACATGTTCAATTACAAAAGGTTGTGTTTGTGGTGGCTTAAAATCTATTTCTTCAAGATACCAACAGTCTCCACAATCAAGTGAAACTGTTTTACCAACATATGCTGATAAATCTTCTTCAGAATATTTTTTTAATGATTCATTTTCACAATTTGTAAGGGTATAAGCTACAATAGGTAAACATGTTTCACAACTACTGTATATAAGATTTATACTTACATCTTCAAAACATATACATTCAATACCTACTGCTACGGTCCAGCACCCATCAAATTCATTTAATGTTATTGTACTTTGATTAGCATATGCTGAAAATAAACTTTGATTATTAGAATTGATAATTTGACCTGTTGCACAGTTCGTCAATACATAACATGAAATTTCACAACCAATTCCTGATGAACAGTTAGGATTAATTTCAGTTATTACCGGAGTAGCTATTGAAGTAAATGGTTTTGACTTAGTACATATTTTAGCTGGTAAAGATGTAGTATCTTCTATGTTATCATAGTTAATGTATGTTACATAACCATTTCCACCACCAACAGCAATACAATGTGTTTCACAGTCACCACATGCAGTTCCTATATAAAAAGCATTATTATGTACTATTCCATAAGCAGGAGGAGTACCTGAAAATAACTGTACGTTAAAGCAACCTAAGTAATCAGTTCCTCCATTATCAAGTGCTACTTCAATTACTGTGTTTACATATTGACCAAATAAATCTACCTGTGTAAAAAATACAGATTGTGAAATATCATTAATACAAGGATATAAAATATACCACTGATTACCTATTGGCTCAACTGTATTTACATTATCATTCATAGTTTAATATTTATTTATTAGCTGTAAATCTATCTGATCCCCAGATATTTTTATTTGTAGTGTTTGTTGCAGAACTAACAGGTTTATTATTTCTTAAACCTTTTTCATAAAGACTTAAACAATTTGCACAACATGATTTTCCATCACTTGCTGTTTTCTTTTGACATCCACAAGATAGTCTTGCATTACAATTATTACAATTCATTTTGGTTGGTTTTTAAGGTTAACAATTATTACATTCAAATTTATTCAAAAGTTTTAATGCATAGTTATATAAACTCATTCCTTTTTGAGATTCATGACAAAATTCTACTTTTGATTTTGCAGATTCTAAATACATCTTTATTAATCTTAGCTTCTCTAATTTCTCCTTAATCTTTGCTGGAGGATCACATGCTGCTAAATCAACATTACATAAAATCTTATAATACTTATTCAATGCTTGAGAAATTCTTAAATGATTATACTCAGCAAATACTAAATTATTTGGTGAAACACTATATTTAATTGCATAAATACCATCAGGTATATTTGCTAACTGTGTACCACAATTTTCTTTTTGTAATCCTAGATCACATGCTGTTATATTAATATGCCCAGTTTCAACAAAGTCTAACATTCTGTTTCCAATAAGTTCTACTGAGGTACTGAAGCCAGGAACTGTAATTGTTAATGTAGGACATACAATAGGGATATTAGGAGATGATGTTTGATACACACTAGTATCAAATATTTTCATTACACAGGTATTTGTTACTGTAGGTACTTCTAAACTTAATACATGATTTGCCATAGCTTTATTAAAATAAAAAAAGGAGAGAAGAGTTTGAAACTCTCACTCTCCTTTAAAGTTATTAAATTTTTGTTATTAAACTGTTTCTGGAATCTCAATAACTGGAGTACAATCAGTACCACAAGCAAAAGTTTCTAGATCACCACAGTTACCACCACAACCATTCAACCAGTCATTTACAAATTCTGCAAATAATTGTCCTTGTCCACCATCTGTTGGAGTAACATCAGATGCAACGATAACTTCTAATAAGTATTGATCATTGTCAAAAGTACTAGATGCATTGTTGAAACGTGGAACATGGTGTTGAATGTAGAATCTGTTGTAAGAAGCAGATCTGTCAATTGCATTCAAAACTTGGTTTCCTTGAGTGATCTCACGGATACGGAAGTCAGAATGGAAGAAGTTTTGGCTGTAACGCTCAGAAAGAATCACATCTCTAAGAACTGTTTCACCTAAACCATTTGCTTGTCTTCCTTGACACTCAGTAATCACACACAATCCTTGGAATGCACATGGGTCACCGTTTAAGTCAGTTTCAGAAGCATACAATCTTACTGGCTCTTTTTCATAGAAATCAGAAACTTGGAATGTACAATCACCAAATTTAGTATCTACATAAGCACCAAATAATGTGATACCTGCATATTGATTAGCAGTATGTCCTGGAGATACATATTTATCCCAAGTACCACCAATTGTGTAACCAGCAGGAGCAGCTAAAGCAGATGTATCAGTTCCTGGTTTGTACCATAATGTATTATCTTCAGCAGTAACTACTGGATAGATAAATGGAGCAATTAATGGAGAGTCAATAATTTGTTGAGCCCATTTGATGTATACTTCAGTAGCATCTACTGCAGTTGGAACAATTGTTCCTTCTGGACAACATCCTGTGTTAGCAGTTAATGTCAAGTAAGCATTGTGATTCAAGAATCTTAATGCAGGAGAACCTTTAACATCTAAACGTAAGTTATAAGTTTCACCACATAAGAAGTCTTTTTTACAACCATCTTTAGCACCAGCTGTAGCAACAGTTAATTGAACTTGTGTAACAGGAGATCCATTAGATAATAATTGACCAGCAATAGAAGTTAATACATCACTAGCTAAATATCCAGTACCACCGTTAGCAATTTCTACTACAGTAGCAACACCACCAACAACAGTAACTTTAGCAATAAAACCTGCACCAGCACCACCAGAAAAAGCAACATCATTATAAACACCATCAACGATGTTTGCACCATCATTAGTGATTGTAAGTGTTAATACTTGGTCATCAGTGTATGGAGTATATCCAACATGAATAACATTGTTTGATGGAGCACAAGCAGGAGCAAAATAAAATTTGCTTACATACTTAGGATTAATTTCTTTAGACTTGTTAGACTCTTTGTATCCTCCGTGGAAAGGTCCAATTTTATCTTTTGCATATAATGATCCAGCAGCCAAAATTAATGGGCAACATGCTTGACCAGAATAAGAAGTAGATTGGATTTTCCAATCTTTAGGGTTTACAAATGCAAATTGACCAGTAGCCAAAATGTTACCTGTAGTTCCCAATACACCTTGATTTAATTCAGTGTAACCTTGCCCCATTGGAGCTGCAGCATTTACACCAACAAAGGCTTTTTGAAAGGCATGATTAAAATAACTCATTTTGTTTTTGTTTTAGTTAATAAATAAATACTATATAATATAGTAAAAGTTTTTATAATATCAAAATTATTTAAGGAAAAGTAACTTGTACTTGGTTGAATTAAGTGTAGACTTAATTGTGTCAAGATCATTTACAATTTCTGAATATGGCATCTTATCTTGTAATCCACAAACCATATCACAAATATCACGGATGTATTTTAATGCATCATCTACACTGTTTAATACTCTTGGTGATGACTCACTGTATGATAATAGTTTCTCACTTGCTCCTTGGTAACCTTCTGCTAAATCATCAGCGTGTCCAGGTAAAGCATCATACAATTCATTTAATGCTTTATGAGCTGCATAGGAGCCTGCTCCTGTAATCTTTAAGTGTAGCTTATGAATACTAGTAGCAGCATTCATTAATTCACTTACACAAGCTGCGGTCATAGTATCTACTGATGCACCTGCTTCTACAGTAGGATAACTTGCTGCTGGCTTACTTGTTCCAGGATTTCTTTTTAACATTCTTGGTTCCATTATTTTTAGTTGTTACGTTCAGCACCTTGAGTACCTCTAGAGAATTGGTTTCCTGACTCAATATCTCCAGCAAGTAATGAAACTGCTTCATCAATTATTAATTCAATTATATCATCTTTCAACTCACACTCAATATCAGCTGTTGATGCAACTCCTGTATAAGGATCAGAACAATTTAAAAATTGTACTTTTCTTGGTTGTCTGTAATAAACAAGTGAAGCACTTTCAACATCAAATTCATCATTAGTATAAATATGAATTGTATTGTTTATTAATGTTGCAAATGTTTCTCCCCACTCAAAACTGGGTTGTTTAGATTTATCTCTTAGAAGTTGAGTAAGGTTACCTTCTTCTGCAAGATATACAGCCATTCTTCTTTTATCACAACAATCCTTTTTTGCAAAAGTATCTATCCTTTTCCATTGTAGATAATCACCTGGAATATTACATTGGAAATAAGATTCTCTTTTTAAAGGATTCAAAGTAAGTAGGGAAAGTAATACTTGAAGATCATCTTTTCTTCTTGTAGATTGCTCATCCCCTTCTTTAACCAAGTTAATACCATGCAATTGTCTTCTTACCCATTCTACCTGAGCTTTATTAAATACCTCAACAATCTGCCAACATTGAATGTTGTCATAGTCTTGAGAATCTAATTTATTGATACGCTGCTTAATTTTTATTTCAATTGCACTGTTTAACATATCTTATTTTTTTCTTTTTACAACGCCTCCTTTTTTCTTACTATTATTATAAGAATTCAAAATATCTGAAGCAGATTTGCCAGATTTTGTTGAAATTGATTTTGGCCCTTCAAACTGTGAAGAAGCAGGAGGGTTTGAATTATAATTTGGATCCATTCTAGGATCAGCATATTTTCTAGTAGGTTTTAAATAATCAGGTGTTTCTTCTTTAACAGTTGGTGTTTTAAGTTTAACATTTCCTTTCCAAGGATAATATTTATTGACAGGTTGTTGTGCAGCAGTTGTATCTTGTGCAATACCCGCCTGAGCTTTTTTCAAAGACTTCATGACTACAGCTTTTCTAGCTTCATTAGCTTTTCTAAAAGCAGTAATAGGATTAAGTGTTTCTTTCTTTGCCATAATTATTTCTTTTTAGCCATTGCTTTAAATGTCTTAGCTAACTGCTTAGCTTTACCTTTACAACCAGGTTTAGTTATAGGGGTGCATTTACCTTTTGTACCCCTTTTCTTAATATCAGCTGTAGCTTTTTGAATCCAGTTTTTATCTTTTTTCTCAGCCATGATTAGCACTTCTTTTTAGTTGCACCACCCATTTTTTTCTTGCTCATTTTAGCACCAGCAATTCTATCAGCAGCAGTAGCTTTAGGATTTTTATCTACACCCGCTTTAACTGATAACATACCAAAAGATGAACCACCTTTTTTAAAGCTTGGTCTTTCAGATACACATCCACCAGTAGCAGATCTAACTGTACCTGGAGGGCATGAATGTTTAACAGCAGTTACTTTAGAACCACCTTTTTTCATTGTTTCAGGTCCTGTACCTCCTGCATTAGGAATACCAAAGATTCCCATTTTTGCATTACTACCACCTTTTGTAGCTCCACCAGATTGCATCTTAGATCCACCACATTTCATACACTTTGCCATATTATATAAGTTTTAACAATTCCATTTTCTTAAAGCTAATGCTTTTCTTGTTGGTCTTCCCTTCTCATCTTTCATAGGTCCATCAACCCCTGACATCCTGCTACAAAAACTTTTTCTTCTCTTAGCATCTTTGCTATCTGGATCAAGCTTTGATGGCTTAGTAGTAACAGCTGTCTTCATATTTCCTCCAGTAGCATTATTGTATTTAGCTACCCCTTTTGCTGTAAGACCTCCAGACTTTGATTTTTCACCCCTAGAAATTGATAGTGACACACTTTTCTTGCTCATAATCTTTTAAATATTTAAAATTATATTTATCACTTGTTTTTTTTCCAGTGCAAACCATGCTTATAAATGAATGACTAATGTTATATACTTGTTTTGCTTCATTTATACAAGAATAAACAATATTAGTATTTAAATCTATAACTTTTTTTGCAAAACCATTATTACCTAATGTTTGGCTAATACTCATTTTTTGTTTTGATAAGTCACTAGTTTTCTTTCCGTAATTCCAATGTCTATCACCTCTTGGTCTATCTGTTCTTTCAGATGCTAACTTACTCATTACTTTTTTAGTTTCTTCTGAATGTTTTTTTCCTTTTCTTGGGTCTGGATTATTTAATCTATAAAGTCTATTTTTTTCTTTTATTTTTTCAATAGTTGCTATTGTATGTTTTACAGAATAGTCACCACCTTTTGTTCTATTATATCCATTTGGAACCATAGAGTTTAGTTCTTGAATAAACTGTACTTCAAATAGTTTTGCATCTTCTAAAGTTAAATTATCTTTTAGTATTTCAAATTTAAATTTTTCAAACCCATACTTTTTAATAGCCAAACAAAAAACAACTGCTCTGCTTCTCATTCCTTTATGTTGCTTAAATCTTCTTTTTACATCAGAAGTAATACCAATATACTTTTTATTATTAATATTATTTGTAAAACAATACACTGAATAAAGTGCTGCTGTCTTTGCCATAGTTATTAATTTTATAAACCTGCTAAAAATGATGTAGTTAAATCTACCCATCCACCAACACTATTATATTTTTTAAATGATGTAACATTAATATAAGCATTATATCCATCATCTGTATTAATAAATGTTCCCGAACAATAAAATACATCAATTTCTGTTCCAACATTAGCATCAATTATTCCTGTTGCACCTGTTAAAAAAGTATTTGAAGCTAATCTTATTTTTTCAGTAGCATAAACCATTTTAGCTCCATAAGTTGTTATAGCTGCAAGAGCCGCTTTAAATGGAAATAGTATAGCACATAGAGTATAGTTTTGATAATCATTTGGAAAGTTTGTTACAACTGGAGCAACAGCATTTGCTGCTACCCATGTAATTGCTGTAGCAACTGCACCACAAGTATTATCCGTTAAAGATTGCGTTTCACTCTTTCCTCTTCTCCAAATCCTTCCTACACTACCTGTTCTTGATATTCCAATATGCGGTGTATTAATCATAAACAAACCACCATTTGTACTTGTTGTAACATGTGATCCCCAAGCTTGTATACCTAATATACCTGTGTGAGGATAACCAGCTAAACCACCTGCCATGAATGCACCTAAAAACTGATTCTGAGATGCAGGAGTCTGACCAATGTTTGAAATATCTGAATAAATAGGACCATCTATATCATCAGAACAAATTGAATCTGATAAAACTATATTATCTGGAAAGTAACCTTTTTCTTGTATAAAAGATTTAGCATAATCACCAAATCTTTGAACATTAACTGCTCCAGGATAAGTTACTTTAACTGTAGTATCATAGTCTACAGGATTAATTGTATTTCTTTCAACACCTTCTACAACAGGAAACCAATCTCCTGATACCGGTTTAATACTAGAAAGAATTAAAGCACCAGGTACAACAGTATCTGTTTTTGGATTTTTTAATGCATAAGGAATTAATTTTGCCATGACTATTTCTTTTTTGTAGTTGCTTTAATCTTTTTCTCTTGTTTCAGCATTTGAGCTGTAGGTTTCTTTCCAGAACCTTTATTATCACGGATGTTATCCCAGAGACCTCTCTGGGAAACACTACCGTCTTTTCTTTTTAGCATTTGCTTTGCCATTATTATTTTTTCTTAAATAAGTTTTTAAAAAAAGATTTAATTTTAGCAGCTGTTGATACTGATTCAATTACTATTTCTTCAATCTCCTCAGCTTTTTCTTCAACTAATTCTTTGTGTTCAGAAATAATTTTAGTTGCTTCATATGTAGCATTTTCAACTATTGCTAATACTTCTTGTTCAACCTCTTCTTTAACTATAACAGGTTTAGCTTTCTTAACTCTAGGTTTTCTTACTGATGCTTTTTTAGCAGTTGAAACTTTCTTTACTGTTTCATCTTTAACTTCTTCTCTTACTTTCTTTGCCATAATATTAAAATAAAATTAAGCATCCCCTTATTTAGAAGGAGATGCTGATTTAGGAGCTTTAGATATTCCACCTACTTTTCCTTTTGCTACTTTTTGTGCAGATGCTTTTGGATTAACTCCAGATTTAACACCTTTACTTCCAGCAACTTTAGAAGCGGAAACTTTTGCATTTGGGTTATTCATTTTCCCAGTTGTGTAATTTGCCATTTTATTTTTAGTTTAAGAGTTCCAATACTTTTCACAAGCAGCGTTCAAGTCTTTTAAGATATCCTCATTTAAAGGGTTCTTCATATGCTCAACTACATCAGACACATTTCTTCCAAGCATAGCACCTGACTTAGTGTGGTAGATATAACCATCTGCCTTATTTATAATATACTTAAAAAATACGGAATCTCTAACAATTGATTTAATTTTTAGTGTTTCCATATCAAGATTAGCTACATCCATAAATGATTTAGCTGCTCTTTCTTTGTTACTTTCTCCTCCTAAACCGTTGATGAATACATCCATGTTTTCATAGATTACATCATTAGGAGTTGATTTTCTATATTGTGTACTGTTGATATCCACCACCTTAGCAATGTAAAACAACTTAGTACTGTTTTTGTCAAATAATTTCTGAAGTTCAGCAAGTGCTTTATTACGCAGCTTTTTGTATTCAGTTCTTACCATTACTGTTTCTTCTTCTTTATCTAAGTAAAACTTAGGTGGAACAGCTTTGGATCTAGCATCATCAAAACTTTTTGATACAAGAGAAAATCCTCCTGCTTCAATTGCATAAAGTTTGATTCTATCATAAGGATCTCTTGGGTCTAAGAACAAAGGTTCATTACCACAAGAAATGGAAATCTTATTCCAAAAATCTTTATTGTTTGGTTGTAGTAATTTTACTTGATTCCAAAACATTGGATCTTCAATATCAATTACATTTGCAGCTAATTCTTTTTCTAACTCAGCTACAGCACTTCTTATCTCTCTTACCTTTGCAGCTCTATCTTCTTCATTAAGAAGTTTTATTTCCGGTGCAAATTCATTCAGTCCAGTAAGGTATCTTACTACACCATTATTGTCTAAACAAGCAATTTGTTCAGAGTGTGTTACCCCATCAAATAAACTCATCCCATAATCTTCTAAACCCATGTTAGAAGAGGAATTGTCAAAGAAAGGTCTTACAGCTATTGCTGTTTTTTTAACTGAGCCCTTACCGGTCTCAACCATTGTGAAATTATCCATTGTTTTGTTGGTTTTTGGTTTGTGTAAATTTAATTAATTATTCTGGCACATCTCCAGATAAGTGTTATATTTTCTATCTAAATAGATAGTTGCATCTTGATACAATAATTCTAAAACTTTTTTACAATCACTTGAATAATAGTGAACTTGAAATAAGCTATTTTTTAAACCTCCTTCTTTATTACTATGACTTGGATATTTACTTTTAATTTCCAGTTCCTTAGTACAAAAAATAATAAATTCAAAAATTGTTTCAATTGTTCCACATAATGAAATCTGAGGTTTAATGTCATAGTTATAAACTCCACCATCACCGTCAACAACACCTCTCCAAAAATCTTTTGAATTTTTTAAAGAGTCATGTGGTACAGCTGTCCAACTTTTTTTATTATTAAAACCTAACTCTTTAAGTTTACTATGTAAAACTTTAGAAAAAATTTTAATTGAACAAGAATTTTCTGCATAAAATTTTATCTCTTTATTACAATTAAAAAAAAGTTTAAACTTTTCTAAATGTTCTTTATCCTTTAGCTCAATTTCTAATTCAATAGAATATTCTTTTTCTTTTCTAATGTGACCATCTGCATATAGAAAACCTATCCAATATAAAGCTTCTGGTGTTAATGTATCAAAAACAGTTTCATCTAACGTAGAACCTCTACTGAGTCTCCATTGTGTAGATTTATCTCTTATTAACCCAGATTGCTGTAGTATTGTTCTAATAGTTTTTCTAGTCATCTTCATGACTTCCTCAATTTTAGTTTGAGGAAGCCCTTGAAGATACATACTTTTAACAGTTTCTTTTTGCTCTGTTGTAATTTTACTCAAATTAGCTACCGCATTATAAGGTCTATGCGGGTAAATTCTTTTCTTTTTGTCCATGTTTTTATAATTAAAACACAAATATAAAAAGAATATTTGAGAAATCCAATTACTGTCTGATCAAAAACTTCCTCCTGTAATAGGGTTTCTCATAACAATTTTCAATACTTTAGTTGGATCTTTAACCCAAATAGCTGGCATTGTTTGAGACATCATTACACGGTATCCATTGAATTGACCTGAAGATTGGAACCCTTGAGTTCTACCCATGTAATCCATAGTACCATTTTGATACCACCATTTCAATTGATTATCCCAAGATAATTTCAATAAGAAGATGTTATCATTAGTATTATCAGTAATATCAAAGATAATGAATGAATAAGAAGATAATGGGAAACCATCAATAATTGGGTTTTCAATATCATTTGTGTGAACATTGTCAAATGCTGGATTCAATACAAATTTCACGTTAGCCAAGAATGGGATAACATATGAAGTGTATGCAAATCCAAAGTTCAAGTCCATACCTTTACCAGTGATTGCACCTATATCAGCAGCTTGAATCAATAAACCTGAAGATACTGCCTCACGTTTGATAGCCTCATTTACCATTCTCATACCACCCATACCAGTTTGTACAACTAGAGAGCGTTTTGGATCTGGACCTTGGAACTCAACTTTACCATTAAAGAAGTTGTAGATCTCTCCACGGAATAAATCCAATGTAAAGTTGTTTTTGTTGTAGATTCTTTTGAAAGAGTTATCCAACTGTTTCCAAAGACCCACTGACAATCTTAAATCATCTGGACCATCTTGTTTAACTTTACCACCTTGACCCCACATTAAGTAAGTTTCAATATCTGTAGCAATTTTAGACAAGTGAGCAGATTCCATTGTAGTTAAGAATGTTCTAGATAAATCACCATTGTCAAAAGCTTTTTTAACTTTGTCTTTACCTAATTTCTTAACCATGTCATCTAAGTTAGCAATAGATGGATCATTTAAGTTAGAATCAAATGTTCTCCAGATTTCAGTTACAGGAACTGTTCCATCTGCATTCATTCCTCCTTTGATCATCAAATCTGCTCTAGAAGAGATAGAATAATGTACGTGAGCTTCAGCACCACCAACAAAGTTGTAGAATTCACGGAATCCTGCTCTTGTTTGGATATCAGAGAATCTTTCTCCATATTCACCACGTGCAGAACCTTTACGGAATACTTTAGTACCATTAGACAAATACTTGTTATCCAAGAATTTGAAATTGTCATTGTTCACTAATTGAACTGTGTAGATGAAACCATCACCAATTGGAAGAATATCTTCTGCAGTAATGTACATCTCAACACCGTTGTATTTGTCATAAGTGATGATATCACCATGTCCAAACTCACGTCTGTTCAATTTAATACGGAATGTTGAACCTTCAATTCCTTTGAATTCATTGTCTGGTTCAATGTCTTCAATTACATAAGGAAGGTCAATAGAAACCGGAGTTTGCCATCTATACTCACCTCTTGCATTGTCAACCATAATTACATTCTTTCCACCGAAAGAAGACATTTGATAAAGTGGCATCTCAACTTTTTGAGCCATAGCCCATAAGTCAACTGGACCTAAATCCATTGGTTGCGCATCCTTTAACATGTTTACTAAGTGGTAAGAATCCACATGTGAACTTGCATTGTATGCAGTATCACGTAGGAATATACCATTGTTTAAAACTGGAGTACTCATTTATTTATTTTATTTATTAGTTACTAATTAAAAAGTCCTTCTGAATATGTTAGTATTCTGTCTGGATATTGTTTTTGGTTTATTAGCAGAAGGTCTGTTTTCTTCTAATGAACCTGTGTTTGTAGAAGAGCTAGATAATTTTCTAGATTCTTCTGTTTTCAAAGTTCTTACTGTTTTTTCTACAGTTTCTTTAGAACCTTGTTCTCTAATTTTTGATTCAAATCCTTCTGGATCTTGAAGCAACCAAAGAGCTTTAGCAATCAATCCATGGTTTGGTTCTACAAACTGATACTTTTCTAACAAGTGTCCAAGTAAATTAGTTTGTTTTCCAGAGATAGAAGGGTAGTTTGGTTGTACCAATCCTGAATAAAGCATGCTTTGAATCTTCTTGTCAAGCTTAATTCCTCCTAGCTCACCAGTAGCAAGTGTATTATATACATTATCAGTATATGCTTTTGCTTGCTTTTGTTGCTGTTCTTTTTTATGTTCTTGCTCTGCTAACTGTCTTGCAATAATCTCTTCTTGCATTCTGTCTAGCTTAGGCTTAAACTGATTTGCTTTTTGCTCTAACTTATTCATGTCAGCCCAATCTTGAATCTCTGATTCAATTTCTTCTGCTGTACCAAAGTTAGTAGCCCAAAGATATTGTCTAGCAATTTCTTCTTGGTCTCCTTCATTACTAGGATCTAATTGCACAATTTCTTCTACATGTGCTAATGATCTGAAAAGACCTTTTAAATCTTGTCCACCATCTGCTACATATTTTGCAGCAATCTGAAGTTCTTCAGGTAAAGAGTTAAAGAATTCTTTTGGAGTATCCTCCTTAATCTTATTCTCTTTCTCTTGGAAGTTAGCTTCAAATAATTCTCTGAAATCTTTAGTGGTGTATTCTTCTAATGGTTTGTCATCATCAAAAGGCATTAAAGACCCTTCTTCAATCATTTTTTGTGCTAAGTCTAAAAGACCACTCTTGTCTACTTTCGATCTACCTTTTCCACTGTTGTCTTCTACTTGTGAAATAAGATTGTCAAGTTCTGCAATTGTTTCTTCTGTTTCAGCTTTAGCTTCTTCCTTTTCCTTTCTTTCAGCAGAGGTTAATGGATTGTTGTCAAGGAACGAAGTGTCAATGTTCTCCTTTGAGAACATACCTTTTGGTTTTTCTGGTTCTCCATCTTCAGGAAGCATAATGCTTTCTGCACCAGGGTTACCAAAAAGCTCATCAATGTTTATGTCTATTTGTCCTACCGCTGTAGTTTCTTGAACATCCTCATTGAGGTTTTTTGTTTCATCAGTCATCTTTGTTGGTTTTGGTTTATAATTTAATATACTAATTAAACTTGATAAATTTAAAGCAGCTTATAAAATTTTTCACACTATATAGCTAAGTATTATTCTTTTCTTCTTATAAATATTTAAAATAATGACCTTTTGTTAAACCTGATTTAGATTTACCTTTACACACTCTTGTTATATGTGTAGGTTCAATTTTAAAAAACCTTGCTGCTTCAGTAACACTTTTAAATTCAAATAATACTACACCTTCCTTAGTTATATTACAAACAGGTTTTTTATCTTTTAATGAAAGATGTTTAATCCAACTATTTACTTTAGTAAGTCTTATAGATCTTTTCCATTGGTAAATATGTTGATTATACCTGTTTTGAGGTTTCACATTAGTTTTACCAACATATCTTACTTTATCAGTTTCAGGATCTACTAAAGTATAAATATAAGTTATCATATTTTTTTATCTGCTTTTAATTCACTTTTTGTTTTATTTTCTCTTGCAACCTGCAATTGTTTATCTGCTATTTCTCTTTGAGCTTGGATCTTTTCTCTTTCAATTTGAGCTTTCTGAGAATCATTATTCATTCTATTAGTTTCCTTTTCTCTCTGTAAGTTTGTTTGATCTTGAAACTCTTCAGTAGCTCTGATCTCTTTCATAGCATCTAAGAAGTCTGATTGTTTATTTTCATTAACATCAGTCATAGCACCCATACCTGCCGCGCGTATTTCAGCAACAAGAATATCTTTTTGTCTATTTTTCTCATCTCTCAATTCAGCTGCATCAAGTTCCATTTTCTTTTGTTTCTCTTGAGAATCAAGTTGTTGCTGTTGCATTTCTTGTTGATGTTGTTGCTCCTCTTGTTTTTGCTTGTTCATTTTTTCTTCAGCAGCTTTAAGTGTACCTGTAACTTCAGATATACTATCAGCTTGAACAATTTTACCAAGATCAAAGATTGTTGCTCCAGTTGTATTGTTTGTTAAAGCCATTTGTTTCAATTGCTCTAATACAGCTCTGTTATTTGCATTTGTACTACAGAAGATATTAAGATCTCTCATTAATAAATCAGTACCATTTATTTCAAAATTTACTTTTTCATCCTGAGATGTCATGTATGTAAGTCTTGCAGATGGTTTTGTTGAATTATAGTATTGAGCTAAGTCAGTTCTCATCTGGTGTACTCTTGGCATTAAGTAATCACAGTGCTGCATGAAGAACATCTCAGTTTGTGCATAAGAAGCACTCTTAGCCTGTTCTACACCTGTAGCTGTAGTTTGTGTTAACTCTTGTCCTAATCTTTGAGGGTTGATACCAATTACTTCATAAGCTTGTTGTTTAAAGTGCTCTGCTAATTTGATTCTTGACATTAGCCTTTCTGTTTGTGAAAGATCTAATTTCTGAAAGTGCTGGAAGTTAAGAGGGTTTTCTGTATTGCTTATTGAGGTATCCAAAGGAAGCATCTGGAAATTCTTCATTGCCACATATGCTTTTGATAAATTGTTCTTACCCCAGTCTTCACCCATTGAGTGTCTTGGTAGTGAATTCTGATCAAGTAAAATTACTGTTCCTAACTCATCAACTAGTATATCAGCAATCTGATTGTTTACAATGTTGTATCCAATCTGGTATGGCTTCATTAAGTCTAACAAAGCTGTTGACTTAGTATTTCTATCAGAGAATACTGCTCCTTCTACAGGAAGCTTGCATCCATACAAACTGTTATCACCTTTAAATTGAAACTTTAATGGACCAATATGATTCTTATCTGTACCAATATAGATTGGAGAGAAACCTCCAGGATTGTTCATACCCCAGAATGAAGGAATATTTGGACCAATTTTAACACCACCCCAAACTTCATTAATCCAAATCCAGTCAATATGTTCTCCAAAAAGCAAAGTGTCTTTTGTTTTGTTTTTGAATAATCTATTATCATAGATTGGTTTATCAGTAATCTTGTAATCTTCTGTTACTATTTCATTGATCACCTCACCGCTTTCAGCAATTTTTGTAAGATGTCCAATTTTTCTTTGAGACTTCCAGTACGCTGTAGTTACTCTCAATAAGTAAGCTGTACCTTGATCATAATAATCTTCTCCTTCAGAAAGTATTTGGTTAACAATATCTCCACCATCATAAACTGAACCAGCCATCATACTAGTATACTGTCTGTATGCTAATGAAGGCATGTTAGTATTCCATTCATGAGACTTAGTAGCATCATAGAATGTACCATCATTTTGCCCTCCAATAGTATAACCTGCAGATCTGATTGGATAAATTGCTTCAAGACCTTCATGCTGTTCTTCTGTCAACATGTAACCATACTTATCAATAACATCAGCTACGGTGAGCATATCCACTTTACCAACCCAGTTACCTTGTGAAATGTATCTTGCATCAGGAGATTTGTGGTAGAAAGTTACTGGAGGATTCCAAAGTTCAACTTCATAATCATCTTCCATCATTCTCATGTGCCAAAATTCTCTGTCTGTAATAAGCATATCTCTGAATCCTCTTTCTTCAAGCTCATCCATATGAAATCTTTCACTATCCACTTGATGTTGATGTATAGCCCATTGTTCTATCATGGATCTATAATCTTTCTGCATATATTTTTCAATCTCAGGAAGAGACTTTAAATTTTCAGGAGACAATTGTTGTTGTGCTTCTTCTGATTCAGGATCTAAACCTTGCTCAAGCATTGCTGCTTGAATTTTCATTTTAGCATCATCCATTAATGTATCCTCAACTAGCTTTCTTTTTTGCTCTAACATTTCATTATAGGAGAATTCATCAATACCTCTGTATGAAAGTTTGGTAGTTCTTTTTGCAAATTCAGCTACTAGAACATTAATAACATTTGGGATAATAGGATAGAACTTTAATTCAAGTGCAGACCAGTCTTCTCTAGTTAATACATCAACAATATCTTTCATCTCATTGTTTTCTTCAACTATATAGTCAGACTTATCAATAATACCTTTAGCCAACTTATAGTTTTTCATAAGTCTGCGGGCATTTCTACGGATCTGTTTCAGTCCATTCCATTCTAACCAATCCAAGCACCATGCTGCCCACTCCTCATCCTTTTCAACACGTAGTATAAATTGAAGTGGTTGGGTGATTGAACCCATTCTATTATGAGATGCTTTAGCTCCCTTTTTGAGTTGCAAACTATTATATACTTGCATATTATAAAAATTTTAAATTAAATTTATTTTGTTTAATTAATCTTGTCATGTGTGATGGTGACTTTTTAAATACCAAAGCTACATCTTTGATTGAATCATAGATAACATTATTTTTTAAATCAATAACTTTTTTCTTTAAAAATTGAATTCTATGACTAATTTGATTCTCGCTTTGTTTTTTACCTAACTGAGTGTTTCTATTTATCTCTTTATGCCAGTTAGGTATTTTTTTACCATAGTTAGGATTATTTACACCACTCATTAATAAAGACATTGCTTGTTTTCTTTCAGGTGTGATTTTTTTACCATACATTGGATTTTTACTACCTAATCTAGATATGGATATTTTATTTCTTGTTTCATTGCTTATATTGCAAACTCCTTCACCACCATCAGTTAAATTAACAAGTGTACCCTTACCTATATCTTTTCTTCCATATAGAGCAATAAACTCAATTTCTTTAGAAACACATTCTTCTTTTGTCAAGTCTTCTAAAACTATTTTAATTTTATATTCAGGATTATTTTTAACAATATTCAACCAATAATTATTTCTACCAGTTTTATGATAGGCTCTATTATATTTCCATTTTTTTTGATATTTACCTATACCGATATAAAAAACCTCATTTTTATCAGGTCTTATATGTCTGTATATATAGTATACATTTTCTTGCATAACTATCTTATATTTTTAAATGGAGATCTATTTATATTCTTTCCTCCTGATGAACTACCTGCACTCCTACCCATGTGACGGAAAGGACTACTACTTAATTTATACAAATTTTCTGACTTTTGCAAGTTTTTAGCCGTATCATCCATGATAACTCTTTTACTATAACCTCTATTAGCTTGCTGAATTCTCATGAAAGCAACCATTGCACAGAAGGCAACAAGTCTATCCACATTGACTCCATCTGAGTATGCAGCCATTTCTTTTAATAACATAATGTCTGGTATTCTTTCAATACCATATTTAGTTCTTACAATAGTACCATCAGATTTAGTTTCTACATCAAGTTCTTCTTTAGTGTACTCAATAGCATAACTTAGTAAGTGAGCTTTAAATAATGTTCCAGTATTCTTCCAACCATACTCCTGATACACTGAATTATTAGATCCCAGGTCTTTTAAGAACATTATTTGACTTTTTGGTACTAAGTACTTCTGCTTCTTTCTAGAGATCATATACTGAATAAATAATGAGATGTTATTCTCAATTACTGTCCAGGCATTATACCACTCAATAATTGTCTCCAGTCTTTGGTGTGTTTTGTTAATATCATCAAACCTTCCGCACCATGCAGCTACAATCTTATCTGGTTCTATGTATGTTTCAGTTTCTATACCGGTAACCTTTGTTACTTCTACAGGAGCTTTCATAATATAGATAGAACATAATGATTCAGATGTGGTTGTATTATGTGTAACCAAAGCATGTTCTGTAACATAAAGATTATCTGGTGCATCAACTGATATACAAATCGCTTCTCCATCATTAATGCATTCTATATTTGTTATGTATCTGCTAAATACTTTTGATGGTTTGTATATATCTCTTTTTCTTTTCAATCTAAAAGGTGTCAAGCCTTCAGGTAATAAAACTCTTACAATATATGAATTTAGATGAGTTGTTTTTTTACATCTTATTTTTGCTATTCCTCCAAGTGATTGTACTAATTCAACAACTTGATAAGCCATTATTTTTGATGATGAATAAAATTCAGCACCATGATTTGAATAAGAACCATCTGTATCCATTAAACCTTGCAATAAAAGAAATCTTGAGTATATAGTTGAATACATATATTGATGAGGTATATGTTTATCTTCAGATCTTCTACCTTTTAAATCTAAGGCTTTTAATTTTTGTGTTAATGAATTTCTTGAACCAGTTTTTTTTACAATTGTATAATCACAATTTGAATTTTTTACTTTTTTTATTAATAGATCATCATCTAACAGGTGTTCAATATAAGTAATTAATTCTTCATCAACTGTACTAAATCTAATAGATTTTTGTGATAACCCTCCATCACCTAAAAGTAAACCTAACAAGTAAGGATGAATAGATAACTTTGCTGAACCCTTAAAGAAAACTGGTTTAGTAATAGGGATAGACCATTTATTTCTATTTTGCTTATCCTTATAATAAGTAGAAATTGTGTATTCTTTTTTAATATTTTTACCCGTGCCTGTATAAGTAATTGTTTTAGTATTGTCTAATAAATCTTTTACAGAAAGAGTAATGTATCCTTTTGTACCACCATTCAATTTTACATTCCATAAGTGATCTTCACATACTTTAATACTGTGTCCATCACTAAATGTAATTTTACATAATTCTTTAATACCTTGAGGATATACACCAATTACATTTATAGGTTGACCATCAGAACCAATCACTTTATCTCCTATTTGTATATCACCTATTCTTTTTCTACCTGTTGGTGTATATAACATATTATCAACATATTCAGCTTTACCCTCAGCTACGGGGTCAATACTTGCATAGTACATTCCAAATGTAGGATTCTCTACTGGTCTTTCCCATACTACAAGAACTCCTGTTTTATCTTCAGTATTTTTTGTAATTGGAAATTCTATAATAGGTCTTTTGTTACTGTGCTCAGGAAGTATTTTACCGTTGGCATCTCTGCCTAAATCTAAGAATTCATAAGCATATTCTTTATCTTCAATTCTTCTTTGTTGTGCTGTTACAAGATGCATTGGGAACTTAGATATAGTTCTGTTAGCAAAAGCTTCTTCAATATTTCTTGGGTGCTGAGAGATCCTTAACTGGTAAGTTTCTGGAGCAAGTTCTTTTTTCCATTTTTCAAACTGATCATCTAATGCTTCTAAGGCTTCTGCTACTTGAGAATTACCAAAGTTATCAATATAGGGAGGCATAGACCATTGCTCAGGTATGAATAACCCGGATCTTCCTACAGAACCTTTATTATCTAATAAGTCTGTTTCTACAGAATAGATATCATTTTCTTTTGGATACAGAATCATTTTTCTCAATGGTTCACACTGAGACAAATCCCCTACGGATCCTGCTGCTATAAATACACCAGTAGTAGTTAAACCAGATCTCATGGCTGGGCGCATGTACTCATAAGTATTATCCATCCTTGGAGCAATCCCTGCTTCTTCATGAAAGAAGTATTTAACCGGACCCCCTACACCATTTGTTGGATCTTTTTCAAATGACATACCTTGGATAGTACCTTTAAGACCTACTTCTGTTTTTCTGTCTCCTCTTCTTACCTCAATCTTCTGTTGCCACATCATTACCTTGTCTGGAGACATAGGTCTATACCATGCTGTATGTTCATTAAGAAAAGCCGCGTACTCTTGTAAAAACTTCCAGGAACCTTTCTCATTAATGTAGTCTTTAAGACTAGCACCAATCTTTAGAGTAACCCCTTCTTCAAACCATTGTTGGTTAAGAAGCTTAGCCATGTGATAATAAGAAGAAGCTATCTGTCTTTTTTTAAGAATGGCAATATGATTATAGTTTAGTTCTGCTAGTATCTCATATAGAGCCATGTGATATTGAGCATCCCGGATATCAGCAAAACCAAACTTTTGAATTTCTTTGTTAAAGATAGGTAAGAAGTTTAACCACATATAGTAATCTCTAGTCATATACCACACCTTACCTTTTTCTTTAATAAGAACACCTCTTCTGCATTTTGCTTTTTGGTCATCCCAATAACTTATAAAATCTTTAGATTTAAAAGGAGCTGTACAGTAAACTTTGTCTTTATTAAACTTTGCAGACTCTTGTGTAAATAAACTTGTAGTAGTATCATTAAACTCATACTTACCAGGTTCTTTAAAAACATTGGTTAGCAAGTATTCATATAATTCTTCTCTGGAATTAAAGTCAGTAGAAGTCCATGTACCATTATCCCATGTAGGTATGTCTTGATATATTTCTCTCATATATTTATTCTTTTATAATGAAACCACTCAGGAGGATTAGTAGAACCATTTAAATATCTTCTAACTGTACTAAATGGAATATTAATATATTCTGATAACTCTTTACCTGAAGCAAATATAGTTTTTGTTATAGAACATATAATAGGTTTAGCATTATAATGTTTACCACCACTTGTAGATTGTTTAATTTTTAATTTAGTATTTTCACTTAACAGCTTGCCTTTTCTATATTCACTTAATTTAAGTTTAGAATTTTCATTATGATGTTTACCTAACCATCTTGTATTACCTTTAGCTTTTATAGAAATTCTTTCTTTTGTTTTTTCAGTATGCTTTTTTCCATAAAAAGGATTATTCAAACCTTTTGAAAAAACAATATAAGTTTTTCTTAAAGATTCATAAGTTTTTGAAGAAGGTTTATATCTTACATTTTGTTTTGTAATCACCATGCTCCACAAAGCTTTTTGCATTGCTGAAGAATTTGGATAAATTTTAGTTAACAATAAATGTGCAATATAATGTTCTTTGGGGGTTAATAAAACAATATTAGGATGATTTGTATTTCTACAATCACCTTCACCACCAAAAGATTTAGGTTTAATATGATGTGCTTCAAAATAAGCTAAATCAGATTTATTTCTATTTTCTGATTTAGCTTTTAACATTAAATTGTAATATACTTGTCTATAGTCCATAACTGTTTGATTAACAAAATATTACTGGTCGTACCCCAATCCAATTCCACCTCTTACTTTGCTGGATTGTTCTTCTTGTAAGTCTTTATATACTCCTTTAAATGAAGCTCTGATATCATTGAAACTTTTTGCAGCGGCAATAATAGAGTTCATATTACCGTCCCTACCTGTTGTAAGAGTTGATGTTTCCATAAACTTTGCTAATCTATCTAACATAGTTGCAATACCTTTATATGCTCTGGATGTTGGTGTTTCATACATTCTTTGACAAAATAACAAACCAATAGCAATGTCATCATCCTCTGTAGAAAACTCAGCTTGTATTTCATGAAGAATTATAGATTCTTTATCTATTTCCGGAGTATGAAAAAATGGATTCATATCTGGATTAGGACAAGTCATGTAAAAAAAATACTGATAAATCTTTAAGTAATCATCCGGATAATTATCCATGATATCTTTTAAAGCTTTCAGTGTATAACAATGCTCTGTAGGAATTACTGCACCATTTTGTACATCAAATAATCTTACTAACATATTATTTCTTTTTAATTACTATTTTGTTGTCTTTGATATAATGCATTAAAGCATTAACCTCATCTACAAGATACGGAATTACCATGGGAATTACATCTTTTATTACAGGATCTCCATTGTGATCTAGTTTAATAACTGGATATCCATATTCATCTTCTGAATCAACTTCAAATAAAACATGATGAATAAACATCTTTCCAGGTTTTAATCTAGGATTATGTTTAAGTATAATGTACATATAGATACTTAACTGTAAAGCATAATGATAGAAATGACAATCATCAAGATTATCTACAGGAGGTATCAATTTAGTTGATTTACCTTCCCAATTTATATAGGACTCCGTTTTAATTTCTTTAGATGTTTTATAATCAATAATATTTACTTTACCATTCACTACCTCAACTAAATCTGATTGACCACATATGCCTGCAGATTTAAGATATACCATATGTTCAGGATATACTCCTTCTTCTAGCTTCTGACTAGGTGCAAGTTTTATACCACTTTCTGTTGTTGCATTAGGAATAAAAATTGGTATATTCTTCCCGTCAACTTCAAGAGATGCTAATGCACAAAGATCTGCTTCTCTCTGGTTGTGGTAATATGTTCCCATTGTAACAGCTCTTTCAGATTCAGTTTCCCAAATTTCTTGTATTTTCTTTGGCTCAATACCAAACCATTTAGATCTCTTGTTTTTAGAAACTTTTGCAGCAATAGACTTAGCATCAAAAGGTTTTTTAAAGTGAGCAACTAATGTTGTTACACTTATCCAATTAAGTTTATCCTCAGCTTCTAAGCTTTTGTAAGTATGATCTGTTGCACTAAAGTATATACTCATCTTATTTAAGTTTATCTAGTTTGTCTTCATCTTCTTCTGATACTACAGCTTTCCATCTTAGATCCGGACAATCTGATGAAAGAGATCTTACTTTAAATTTTAATGAGCACCCACATAATTGACAACATGGTTGTGTTCCTGTTAAAGCACAAGAATCACCTTTATCATCTTTTCTTACACATGCATTACAATGCTGCATTCTAGCTGCAGCTATCTCCTCAACAAATCTATCTCTAATAATGGAATTCTTAATACCCTCCATTATTTGTGTTCTATTTTTCCAAATTTCTTTAATTGTTGGTTTCATTCTTTTTGGTTTTAAATTCTTGTTTCCTTTGTTCTTCAGCTGCTATCATTTCTTCTAATTTAATAAGAGCTTTAACTTTAACATCTAACTGCTTCTTATTATGATATGCACTGAAGGTAGAAGTATCATGATTAGATAATACTTTTTCTGCCCTCTCAATACCTTTTCTTACTGAGAAAGGTCTTGCTGTAAAATGACCTAAACCATCTAAGTTTATTCTTGGATGGGTTAAACCGGATAAGTTTTGTCTTAGTGTTTTATACATAAACTCTACTAAATCTTCTACCAGTGATTCCTCAATATGTAGTTCTTCAGCTACAGGTCTGTATAGTTTGTTAGATCTCTTGGGATTCATATCCTAAAAATTTAAAATCTAACAATACAGTTCCTTGAGTTTGTATTTTTAAATCTGGGTTCAACATAATTAGTTTTTTGTTACTCCCATCTTTTATTACTAAATTGTTTTTTTCAGCTTTATTAATACAGTTCCTTACAGTCTGTGGTGTTTTGAATATCCAATCTTCTTCTGCAGATGCATCATAACAAAAGTGTGTTAATTCAATTGGCTGATTAAAGCTTAGTAATGTAAGACAATTAAGATCAGATTCACTCACTGTTATATGATTTACATAACAGTGAGTCAAGATCTGAAATTTAACCACATCCCATTTAGGCATCTTAACCTTTTTCTGAACTTGGTTAACTATTGCCATTGCTTAAGATTTTTTAAGTTTTCTAGCTGAAGTATCTTCTTGTTCAAAAGCTCTTTCTTCTTCCTCTTCTTCTTCACTTTTCTCTTTTGGTGATGTATTCTCAATAAACTGTGCCCACTGATAGTTTAAAGTAGATCTTTTGAATCTTGCTTCATCAATCTCAGTTAGAAGCTTTTCATACTTTGCTTGCGCTTCTAAGTAAGGAATTGATTCCTCATAGAACTTTTTCATTTCTTCTTTTCTTGCAGTTAACTCTTCTTGAGTTAATTCTTGCTCTTCTAGTTGGTTTGACATATTTTATACTTTTTAAGTTTAAACAAAGATACTAATAAAGTTTAAATTTTACAGGTTTAAAATAAAAAATCCAGACACTAATAGTACCTGGATTATAGTAATGTGGGTTACGGTAATGGAAGTTACCTATTTTTAATTGTAAAATTTAATACAGTAATTGAATAAAAGTTTCTAGTTGCATCTATTTCTATACTGAATAAATCAAGACTAGATAGTCTAAGTTTTATGATCAACTTATCCCATTGTTTAGTTGGGGATTTCCAATTGTTTCTAAATTTCATACTTCAAATTCATTTAATAAAACATAAGTAATTTTTTTCTGAGGTTTTAATAATTTGATCCATTCTAAATGTTTTTGCTTGTTATTAACAACCTGACAACCAGCAGACCAACTTCCAATGTTTTCCTGCAAACCTTTAAAGTTATTGTCATAAGTAGCAGCATGAAAGTTAATACCATAACCAGCACCAATAATTGGAATCCCAATTTCTTCTGATTTTTCATCCATATCTCCATCACGAAAAACAATAAAGTTTCCTACTTGCTTTAATGCAGGCATCTTACCCATGTGTAAACCATAAGTCCACACATCATAATACCATTCATCTGATTTAACTATTGCTGCTCCTGCTTTGTTGTATTTAAGGAAACCACCTTCTAAAATTGGAGTACCAGGATTTGTTGTACCAGATGTAACACCAACAAAAGAAGCTTCATTAAACAAATAAAATTTATCATCAAATTTGTTTGGTGCATCTTCATTTGATCTTATACCAAGTATCCAATATCCTTTTGGGAGAGCTGTAAATGATTTTAATGACTTAACTTTATTTAAAAGTTGTACATCATTATATGTTCTTACATTAATCATAAAATTCTATTTTATTTCTGTTGATGAATCATCAACTGTAAACTGAGACATTGCTGCTAACAAGCCTCCACCAAATGCTGCATAACCACCTGCTGTTATGATTGCTACTGGTAATGCTACGGGAGCTGTAGCTAAAACTGCTCCTATTGCTGTTAAAATTAAACCTACTCTTTGTACTTTCTTCCAAAACTTAGGTGTAGGTGCATTAAATCTTTCTTTTAAACTTAACTCTTTCATATGTTTATTTATTGATTACAAACTGTCTTACAGCATCTGAAAGCTCACTTACATTTCTTGCAAGATTTTTTATTTCTAACTGTGTTTGTTCTTGGATAGCTTGATATTTAAGTCTTGCTTCTTGCTCAACTAGTTCAATCTTTCCTTTTAATTTACCAAGTTCCTCAGCATGATGTTGAGCTCCCTTTAGTAAAATTTCAATGTCTTTTCTTGTATCATTATAGGCATTCTTTAAAAAGAAACCAAAAGCAGTAATAATTGTTGCTGCTATGAATATTACAATTGTTAGTGTACTTGCATCCATGTAAAATAAGTTTATAAAATGTATATAATAATATACAAAAAATTTTAAAATAAACCTATAAAAAATACGTATCTCTTACTTCTACAGGAACATTATCCATAGCTTGAAACATCTCAAATAAGATAGGTCTCTGAGTAATAGCTAATTCATAAATTTCATCTAATGCAGCTTGCTCATTAGGAAAAGTAAAATTGCTTGCAAGGTAATCTGATATTTCAGGATCAGATGGTCTTAAACAAACAGTAGCCTGTAAATCGGGCTCAATAAAATAACTTGTTTCTAATGTAAATTGTTTTTTCTCTATAGGAAATTGAATTACAACAGGATTATGGTCAATTTCAGGAAGCGTTAATAACCACGCATCACAACCAATTAATTGTGCTTGTTGTAAAGTACATCCGTTTACTTCTTCATTTGAAATAAACTTTTTACCATCTGCATCAATTTGTATGTTAAAAAATTGACCGTTAAAACCCCAAACTTGACCTTCTAAGGCAGTTGCTTGTGTTTCGTTTAATTGTCTTACTTTAATCATAGTTTAAAATGTTGGGTAGAACTTACCTGTTCCACTATTATATAATGTTGTTATTTCTGTAGATGTTAACTCTTTACTATATGGAGTTACTTCATCAATTTTAGTTCCGTTTCCTGCGTAATATTGAAGCCCTGCCCCACTTGAATTTCTGACACCTATATTTGTACTCATTGGAGATGTGTATGCAATAACATTTGTATCTGAATTTGAAGTTGACAATGCTCCGTTATAATAAATCTTTGTACCTACACCTGCTTTATGAGTTACCGTAACCATATACCAAGTGTTATACGGATTTGGACTTGATTCTGATAAATTAGTATATCCAGTTGGTGTACCATAACATGTTTGAACTGTTGTACCTCCATAATTCCAAATAGAAAACCCATAAAAATTTCCACCTGTATATTGAAAGCATGTTAATAACGCTTGATTAGCACCAGTGTTAACTATATACACCCACATATTTACAGAAAAATCACCAGTAAACGTATTAAACATATTATTTGGTAAACTTATATATGAACTTCCGTTAAATATAAAAGCATTTCCACTCTTACCAGCACTATAAGTCAATCCACCTACTGCCGTTCCGTTGTAAACACCTAGTGAATCATTTGCTATTGTAGAATAAAAAGCATTTCCTTGGTAGAACTTGCCAGCTCCACTATTATATAAATCTGTTACTTCTGTAGAAGTTAATTCTTTTGTATTATAAAATACTACTTCATCTAAAGATGCTGAATTGAAATACTCATAATTAACCCCATCATATCTTTGTGCTAATAATGTTGGGTAGTGGGTAGTATCATACGCAATAGCTGTTACGTTTGAATCTGACGTTACCATTGACCCGTCAAAATAGATTTTCCTTCCTGTTGTCGTTGAGTAAGTAAATACAAATAAGTGCCAAACATTTATGGTTAGAGCAGTAGTTAAATCATATGCCAAAGTAAGTGGTGTGCTAGTTCCATCATACTTTTGAAACCTAACCTCTGTATTATTTAAGTAGCAACCCCAACCATGTTGACGTGTAGGGCTTAGGAGTAATTTATTATTTGATACGATAGTTTTTAATCCTGCGCTTGTTGATGGAACTTTTACCCAAGCAACTACTGAGAAGTTACCTGTAAAATTTATCGCATTATTAGGTAAATTTACACACGCAGTAGTACCATTTCCTACAAAAGCATTTCCACTCTTACCAGCACTATAAGTTAATCCACCTACTGCAGTTCCATTATAAACACCTAATGAGTCATTTGCATTTGACTCACCTTTGTATACAGCATACAAATTAGTTGTTAAACTAGCTAAAGCATTAGATTCACCTTTGTATACGGCATACAAGCCAGTAAGTAATGAGCTTACTGTTGATTTTAACATTGAACTTATTAAACTATAGTAATTCATATTATGCTTGCTGATTTAAACCTAAAACATCCCATTTTGCATCCGTAGAATTGTATATAATTCCAAGATACATTGTTTTACTTATTACAGTAGTAGTAGGTAAAGTTATTCCAATTGCTCTATAGTTAGTTCCAAAAGTAATTGCTCTAGCTGTAGCATTATCTTTTATTCTAATCATTAATGATTGACCTTCTACGAAAGTACCAGTAGGATTAGCAAGTGTAAGTCCAGTGGCTTGTGCTGTAATAATTACTAAATCATTTGTAGATGTAGGAGTAACCGTAGCTGAACTAGCAACTGTTTGAACTCTTGGGTTAAGTGGAGCATATACGCTTAAATCTTGATCTCCAGTATTAGAACCAGACAAAGTTGCGATACCCAACTTAGTTTTGATAGTTGCTGTAGTTTCATCACCTGTATTACTTCCAGATAATGTTAATCCAGAGTCTTTAATAATTTTTCCAGTAGTACCATCAAAAAATACTACATTGTTACTTACTGAAGAAGCAGGACCAGTTACAGCACCTACAATATTTTTTTGTATTACATTCCAGTATTGACCTACAGTAGCTTGATTACCTGACACAGTTCCATCTGTATTACAAATAATCATATCTCCTACCTCAACATCTGTACCGCTTGCTCCACCTATTTTACCGGCAACACTTGCAATATACATATAACCTGCATCTGCTGCAGGATAATTAGGGTTAGTTGAACAGTCAATTGTTCCTTTGTAAACTAATGCATTAGCATTGCCTAGTAAATTATCAGCATAAACCTTAACTGCATTCTGTGTTGGATATAATGTATCTGATGTACCTAATGAAGTACTAGTAGATTTATTTGCTACATTTTCCGGAGTATATCCTAGAGCAGTAGCTATTGATTTATGTTCCCATAAACTGTTAGATGAGTTATAGAACAAACCATCATTGTTAGATGCATTTAAAGCATCTACATCATGTAGTTCTCCTAATTCAAAACCATTTTGTACTTTAACAAAGATTTCTCCTACAGTAGCACTTGATCTGGTAACAATACCAAGAAATACTAAATGTGCTGGAGCTACTGGTTTATTTGCTAAACCAAAAATTAAGTTACCATTAGTACCTAACCATACAGGATCTCCCGCATTAGCAGTACTAGTATTTAAAGGTGCACCACCTGTTCCGGTAAGTAAACCTTCAGTGATAACAAATATAATTCCATTTAATGCGGCTGAACTTGCTACAAGCCCCATTGTTTTACTTGATGTTGATTCTGATGCATTAGATGCTTTAGAAACAATCATGTTTGTACCATTTGCTGAACTAACATAAACTGCTTGTCCTTTTGTTAATGCAACTCCGGCTTTTACTTCATGTTGTACTGTACTAGTGTAGTTACTTATCCATTCTACATCATAATCAGTACCACTTGCTTTTGCTAAAATATCTCCTGTTGCTCCACCAGTTGGTAAGTTTCCACTTCCACCTAATGCAATCCAAGATGTTCCATTTGAATAATAATATTGGTCAGACCAATACACTATTCTTTTAGTATTAGCACTTGCTAAATTGGATGTAATATCTAATGTATCCGCTTTTAAGTTATTGATGTTATTCCCTTGCAAGTTAACATCAACAAAAAACTTCTTCTCTGCCATATTATTATTTTTTACAAATATAGTAAATTTAAAAAAACCCACCCCTATTATGGAGTGGGTTAAAAAAAATCCTAAACTTTATTTATTTAGAAACTCTAACATTAACCTCTGTAGATGGTAATACATTAGAATAAATTTGAATTAAATTAGGTAACATACTTATTACCTCAAACTCTGCAATTTTATATTCTCCTGTAACAGCTCGTAAATAAGTTGTTACATTAGGACTAACTACGTTTAAATTATGAGTAACACTAACACTGTATATACCACCACCAGCTTCCCAATCTTCTGGTGCAAGAGTTTGTAAAAAAGCTAAAGCAGCAATTTCTGTATCAGTATAAGCATTAGCATTAGTTAATGCTTGAGCAGCAGAACCAGCAGCGTCATAGTTAGGAGCTAATGAATCAGCATAAGCTTCAGCATTTGCTTGTGCAGTTGAAGCAGCATCATCAACATATAGTTTGTTAGTAGCTTGTCCATCTAGGAATGGAGTGGCTAAATTAACTATATTATGATTCGCTAAGTTTAAATCAGTATCTACATAAATATTACCAATACCATCTTTATCAATAAGAGTACTTATTTGTACTTCTGAAAATGTACCAATAGCAACATTACTAATGTCATTGAATCCCATGTCAATGCTACCAGTCATAGTACCACCTGCTAGTGGTAGTTTGCTAGAAATCTCAGGAGTAATTTGAGCATCAATTTTACCTTGTAATGTAGCTGGAGTAATAACAACTGCACCACCTTCTGTACCATCATTAGCTTCAGTTTGTGTAGCTAAACGAGAAATACCGTCAACTGTTTCTGTTGCAATAACTACGTTACCTTGTAAGATTAACCAGTCTGCAATTGTTGCACCAGCATTATCAACTTTAGCAACAATTGAATCACCAACTTGTACTGACTCTCCTAAAAAAGTACCTGCTGCAGTTACTGCCCAAAAGAAACCTTTTAATGCTGATCCATCAGTAATATCAGGAGTGTTTGTTGTTGGATCATAACCACCTTGAAAAATCAAACCACCTGTTACTGCAGCAATATCAGATAAGTTAGCTACTTCTTTAGTAGCAGTACCATCAAAATATTGTAATCTATGTGCTGCTGAATCATATCCAAAAGCACCTTCCGTTGAACCAATACCTGAATTAGTTCCAATTTTTGCATTTGTTAATGCACTACCTTGTAGATTAATGTCTACAAAAAACTTTTTTTCTGCCATTTTGTTTTGTTTTTAGTTTAAATTTAAGTTATAATATAATATACAATTTTATTTTATTAATTACAATAAACATATCCAGAAACTGGAATATTAAATGTTATGTTTACAGTGTTGTTATTTATCCAGTCAATCTGAGCAATGATTTCATTCTTATCCTCATCAACTACCTGCACAGAACATTTAGTATTTAGATTATGATTAACAACCCATGTAGTTTCTGGAACAGATTGAGTGTGTACATAACTTATGTCTTGAAGTGAGTTTACAAGATCAAACTCACCAGATACCGGATTGTATTTATTTTTCATAATTATGAGTATTGAATTTCTGTTACATTTCTGTTTTCATCATAACTGAGTGTTTCAATGATAGTTTCTACACCATACTCAGTAGTTCCAGTATGAGTAACACTTGTTACATCATTATTAACATTGTAAGCTAAAACTCTATTATAATTTGCTGATCCTTGAATCCTGCCTATTTTAGATATAGAATTTTTCTTAATTATTTCTACATATGCCTCAACTAGTAAAAGAGTTGTTTCTGTAGCTGCCCCACCAGGAGGTGCAATACCAGAAATACCATCTACTATTTGCTGAAGACCTAGTAATGTTTTCATTTGATATGGGAAATTATTTCCTTGATTTCCTGTATCCTTTAAGTTTCCTATTGACATTATTTTTATTTTTTAATTAAACTGTTGTAAATGATGTATCAACTGGAATAAGACCAGCACCAATAACCGCATCAACTTTATCTGTAAACGCTCCTGGGTAATATGCATTATAAGCATAAAAAAAAGCTGTTCCTAAAATACCATGTACAGCACGTGAATTAATATTAGCAGAGCTTACTTGAAATAAAGATTGTCCAACATTAGCTACACTTCCTATATCATGTAACCAAATACCATAACAAGCAGTTGATCCAAATAAATTAGAAATACTAGATTGTGTTACAGATAAAATACCTGTACCATAAACTTCTAAGCAAGCTTCATTTTTTGCATTTAATTGAGATTGTACAAATGCTAATGTAGCTCCTGTTTGTACAACAGCTACTTTTGTTGCACCAGATGTATCTACAAATGTAAAATCAGCAGATCCTTTTATTATATTAAAACAATATATATTACCCGATCCAGTATGACTTATTTTAATTTGTGTACCATAACATCTAGATTTAAAACCATCAGATATTCTTACTCCTGTATTATTACATAAAATTCCTGTACCTGTACCACCTACTTGTATCCAAATATTTTCTAAAGAAAGTCTTTGAGCATTTGATCCTGTAAATACTATACCATTATTACTTCCATTAGGTAATACTGTAATACCTTGAATAGAAAAATGATTATTATCTAAAGCACTTGCCGATGTATCATCACCATTTACAGTAATGGTACCTATTAAATAAATAGGATTAGCTATACTTCCATTCTCACCTACTAAAAATATATGACCTTTTGTTAAAGTTACATCTTCAGTAACAGCTCCTTGTAATCTAATAAAAGCTGGATTAAGTTCAGTAGCTATAGTAACACCTTCAGCAATTAAATTATTAATTGCAGTTTGTGCTGCACTAATAGTTTTAAATGGAGTAATGATACTACCATTAGCTACATAACTATCAGTTCTGTTAGGATCTACAAAAAATTGATTTGTTGGTTCATATAAAATATTGTTTGCAAAATCTTCTACAGTCATTGCAACAGCTAAATAACCATCATCTCTTTTAGAATCATTAATTGCTATAGGTAATAAAACTTTAGAAGAATTAAAAGTTTTTACAACTCTACCTTCTTTAATCCAACTTATAAAATTTAGAATATCCATAATAAATATTTAGGCTATATATTAATATAACTAAAAAAAATCACATAAACAAAAAAACCCTAGAAGTTAATCCAGGGTTTAAGATGTTTGCTGTAGGAATTACTCAGTTACTAATTCCGGAATAGAAGCTTTTACTTCTTCTAAGTTACGGAAAGTACTTACTGCTAATAATACTTTATTAACATCTGGTAAAGAATACACACCTTTTAAGTTAGCAAGGTTTAATGCTTGTTCAATTACATTTAATGCTTCAGCTGGAGTCATAATTAAATTTTTTTGGTTTATATTATTTTCTGTAAATATAATAAATTTAAATTTATTTTATAGCTTCTAGTTCACTTTTTTGTGCTGGAGTTAATGCATTTGCAAACCATTCTTTACCTAACATGATTGCAATGTGATCTACATTACGTTTTACTGTAGCTGTTTCTTCTTCAGATAATGTTCTTTTTCTTTTTAACTCTGCAATTAATTTTACACTATCATAAGCTGCTAACACAGACTTTGCTGCTTGCTCAACTGTTACTTCTTCTTTAAATTGTTCTACTGACATTTTAGTTTAATTTTAAATTATTACTAAGCTAATAAAATTTTTCTATCTACACCATTGATTCTAACATTCCATACTTTACTTGAAGTATTTACTTCATTTGTTACAGAACCTGCATTGTTTGTACTTGAACCAACTACAAATTGATTTGTTGTTGATGATGATGCATTAATACCAATTACAATTGAATTTTCATGATTTGCCCTTGCGTTTGAACCAATTGATATTGTAAAACTTGATGTATCAGAACCAGAACCAGCTCTAGAACCTATTGCTGTATTCTCAGATCCAGTAGTATTATTTCTTAATGCCCACCAACCTAACGCAACATTATTAGAACCAACAGTATTGGTATAAAATGCTCCTTGACCTATTGCTACATTAATTGAACCTGTTGTAGTATCATAGCCACAAAGAGCTCCCATAATAATGTTTCCGCTACTTGTTGTATTAGCTGCTAATGTATTTTGCCCAATTGCTATATTTGTTGAACTATTAACACCACCAGGTAATGCGTTGTGTCCAATTGCTATATTATTACTACTACCACTTGTAAAACTTACTCCAGAACCAGAACCAATTGAAACATTAGCAAGAAAATTACTATCTGCATTAATCCCTGTATTGTAACCAATATTAACATTTTGATCAGCTGCATAAGTTGTAATAAAAGTGCTTGCAAAATCAGCTACAGTAATTCCTAATATGTTACCTTGTAAGCTAGTACCTATTGATAAAGGTAATACAGCATTATCTGGTACATTTGTAATAATGTTTTGGGACGTTATAGGGTACCCAAAATTAATTTGTCCTTTAAAACTCATATCTATAATTTATTAGTTCATTGCTTGCCATGCTGAGCCATTGTATACTTTAGCCTTATTTAATGTAGTATCAAAATACATTTGACCTTTTTCAGCAGTAACAACTACAGCATTAACAGCAGCATCATTTGTATAATTTGGTAACTTAGGAACAGTTGGTAAAAGAACAGATCTTTTAACAGCAACTGTTAAATACTTATCATCTCTGTTTGGATCAGGTTCACCTACCGCAATTAATGCATTGTCACTTACTGATGTAACTACTCTATTTTGTTTAGTCCAGCTAAACCAATTTAATATGTCCATGATTTTTTATTTTATTATAAATACTATTAATAATATACAAAAAAATTTCCACAAAAAAAAGCCCTTAGTAAACTAAGGACTTGATTTCTTTGGCAAGAACTAATTACATATGTAGTCCAAGAATAAATGCCATGATTAACATTACTGTTACAATAGCATTTGCCATAAGGATACTATCCTTATCTTCATTCCATACATTGTGCATTCTACTATAGACAGGTTTTCTTAACTTATCTTGTAATTGAAATAACACAATCAGGACTATAATTCCCATTATGTAAAAGGCTGTTTTCATAAACTATCAATTCTTCTCCGCAAATATACTAAAGCTTTTTGTAAATCTTCCTTTTCTTTAGCAGGATTTTTCTTTCCCGCGCGCGCAACGTACTTAATTACATTACCGAGATAAAAGTCTTTATCTAAGTTCCACGCTTCTAATACTGCAAATACTTCGTAAGGATTATCAGCTCCACCATAATGCGCTGGTCTGATAGCTTCCATCTTTTCACAAAAGAGTTGTGCGGTAGGAGCAGGTTGTGGGTTAGTTACTACATGTAAACTATTTGCACTCCTAACTGCTTCCTCAGCTCTTTCCTTCAGCAACTCATTACGCTGCTTGTTTATATAAGTGTCATAATCAGCTGTTACCATCTTAGTACTTAAATGCTATGTCAAACTCTTTTACTAATAGTTTCATCTCTGTACCTACTATGATCTTCTCAGCAGACTCCAATCCAAAAGCTTGTACATATACTTTGTCACCCACCTTTACTTTCTCTACCTCATCTCCAATTGCAAAGATCTCAAGCTCTGTCCATTTTTTAACAGCTTCTTTCTCGCGCTCTGCTTCTTGAGCTGGGCTTAATTCAATCACCGGTTTCTCAATCACCGGGATGTTAATCAAAATTCTTTTTCCGAATAGTTCCATTTTTCTTTTTATTTATTATTTAATTGTTTTGCAATATACTCAATACATCCATATTCTGCTTCTTCATAGCTATCATATTTGGCACCTATAACTGAAAGTGCTTTTTCATCAGGTTTATAATATACTTTATAACCCCATTGGTTGTCACCATCTAAGGTTATTAAACCTATCCAACCAAATTCTTTTCTGAATAATTTTAATGTATGCATTATTTAAACGTGATTACTTTTACTACTGCCATTTGTGCACTTACTAATTCCCCAATTGCATGATCAAATAGCAAACTCTTTAAAGCGCTGCTATCAGTGGTTGAGTAGTTATCTTTAAGAATGTTTGCTGCTTCTGCAAATAACTCTTTTACTTTAGCTACCTCATCATCATTAGAAGGATTAAATTCAATACCTACTAATTTCTCACCAAATGAAAGCACCTTAGCTTCATTCAGTTTAATATCCGTAGCTGGGATATCTATTATTGATTTCTCACTCATTACTTATATTTTTTAATTGTTACTGCTAAGCTTTGCAACCATCCTTTCAAAGCTTCAATCTTACTTTTGTTACTTGTTTTACTCATCTTCTTATTTATTAAATTTAGATAATAATTCTGATATTACATAACCACCTGCTTCCAATAACTCTCTGTATTTTTTAAAAGAAACTAGTTCTTCTTCTGATATACTAGCCAGAAATTCTTCATCAGCAAATAGCTTTCTTATATTTACTAGTTTCATTGTAATATCTCCAAAGTCATTTGCAATATTTTCTTGATATGGTTTTAAATTTTCAAGATTGCTACGGTCAACTTTTAAGAAATCAACTTTAGGGGTAAATTTCATATGACATGATTTACTAGTAGCAGGATAAGAATCTAAACCTGTACTTAAATCAGTAATATGATATCTATCACCAATTATTGTAACTTCAACAGTTGTTATTCCTACAGCAACATGTTTATTAGGTGTCAATGTTTTTTCAAATTCTTTAGTATCCATCATTGTTTGTTTTTGGAATTCCTATTGCTATGTAAATTCTTGGTTTATACTCTTCAAAACTTCCCGGATGAATACTCATCTTTTTATTTCTAGCCATTTGTTTAATCTTACTAAAAGCATGTTTACGATCTCTACAAGCTAGAACAAAATATGTTCTCCTATGAGCAGGAATCAAACAACATGTTGCCAAATCACTTCTCTCTGGCATGGCTTTTAACTTTTAAAAAACTATTTTCTAATTGCTCTTCTGTTAATACACTCAAGACACCTTCATTATCCTTTATAATGTAATTATCAGGATTACACTTCTTAGGGCCCAGATCAGTATGCACATATAATGTCAATTGCTTTGTATTTATTGGTATGATAAACTCTGCTTTACCATTTGCAAAAGCAAACACAGAATCTCTATCATCATCTATATACTTTAATACATCAACATATGCAGGTTTACTCATATATCTTTCAGCCATCATGCATCATATTTATTATTCATACTAACCATAGGTGATATTTCTTCAGCCTCACCATCTTCATCAAAGTCTCTAGCAAGCAAATCAAATTTTGCTTTCTCTAGTAACCCTACTAAAACTGGTATTGCTTCTTTCTGAAATTGAGCTATTCTTATCTCATAACTCCCTTTGTCATAAGATAGAATTTCTAAAACTCTAATAGGTTCTTCCGCTTTCTTTTTTGCCATTGTTAATCTTGTTTGTTGGTTGTACAAATATATGAATTATTTTAAATAAAAAAACCCAGGAAGTAATTCTTGATCAGAGAAACTTTCCTGGGTGTTGCTAACAGTTATATGACTGACTAAGCGGGGTTCGTCAACCAGACTTAGTGCACATTCATTTTCCTGCGCAGAGAAGGCCAGATCTAGTGAGCAGTTCTTATGGTATGCTTACCTGGCACTGAACCTGCAGATCCTATCTACAGGGGAAGAACAAATAAAAAGCCCCGGTGTGACAAGAAGGGCACCGGGGCTTAAACATATAAGGAAGCGGAAACAGCCTTTTAATGTTGGAACAAATGTAATAACTTTTTTAATATATTACTTAAACGAAAACAATTTTCTCTCTTTTATTTTTTTAGCTGGTACTCCTGCTACACACATGTTAGCTTCAACACTATTTAATACTAAAGAATGTGCATATACACAACTATTCTTTTCTAGAATTACTCCGGGTAATATACTTGTATTGGTTCCTATTGTTACAAATTCATTTAATATTACTGGGCTAGATCTTACATTTCTAAATTCATCTGACACACATGGATTAGATAAGTATTCTCCTGTAAAATCATCTGATGAAGAGTATATGGAAACTCTTGATGATAAACCAGAATAGTCTTTCATTACTATCTTTTCTTTTCCGACAAGTAAACTATAACAACCAATGTGTACATAACTACCAATCTCAATACCTTTTTCACCAGCACTTAATATACAAAAGTCATCAATCCTTACATCATTACCAATATGTATATTACCAGGATTATAAATACTACACTTATCAGATATCAGAACATTCTTACCGTAGGAACCAAACCCTATCTTACTTAATGCTTGATCATCAAGAAACATATATATCAAATTTAGAAAGATCAGGATAAGCTAGTTCCAAATCTTCATTACTTATTTTACTTCCGTCACCTTTATAAAACTGACCCATTAGTTGCAAACCTTTTGCTGCTATCTCTGGCATCATATAAAAGTTCCATCCTAACATAGTGAAATCATCTTCTAAATAAGAACATTCATCTCTACCACTAAATCTAGCTTTTTTAAACCAGAGATATGCCTCATAGTTATCAGTAAGAATAGCACCGCCTTTACCAAGTTTCAAATGTTTGTATGGCCCAGTAAAAGAAACACACATATGACTTCCTGGAATATACATATCTGCTGTAAACCGTAAAGCAGAATCCCATACACGTGTCGGTCTCAGTTGATAACATCCTTTTATTGTATCCCCCGGCACATTATAAAACTTAACCTTACCCCCGGCATGCTTTATCTCACAAGGAACAGATGGATAAGTCTTACTAGGTATTTCAATTTCTGTATCTTTAATACCTTCATAATACAAAGCCAGAAACAAAGCATTACTCATATTATCTATTGCTACGACATAAGGAGCTCCTGTATAATCAGAAACTTTCTTTTCAAACTCTTTTGTTATATCATGAGGATTCATCTTACTTCTACAAGTTTAATATTAGTTATGAAATTTAAATATAATTTTTCTATTTGTGGTATGAATTCATGTTCAGGTAAAGAAATATAAAATCTAAAATAATTAAGAAAATTTTCTTTTGATAATAACCGTTTTGGATAATGATACATTCTATATTCTTTATCCAAAATCTTTACTTGATTTTGCATATTATCTAAAGCAAATCCTTCTTCTGTAACTATACTATGACCACCTCCTGTAATTTTAAGTTTTGCATTACTTCTTATCATCAAAGGTTTATCATATAAATGAGATTCTTTATCATAATCTCTATCAACACCAAACTTTAAACTTCTTAAATCAACATCAGAGTTACCTGTTTCATTATACATATTATAACCCTCAAAAACTATAACATCATACTCCTCTACATCTTTTAAATCTTTTTCCCACATATCCACCAGCTCATCATGATCTACTACTATAACCCAATCAGCTGTGGATTTTTTCCAATAATCACTTCTTAAATTATTAATTTTATTTACATGATTGACTGTTCTATTTTGATTTTTTGATTTTAAACCATATGTTCTTTCAGCACCAGATAAACAATCATCAGGTTGTGGTATTTCAACAACATTACAGCCCATGCTTTTACAGTAAGAAGTAGTGTTGTCGGTAGAATCATCATCAAAAACATTTATGACAGCATCTGGAAATCTCTCTCTATAATGCTCAATAAAGAAAGGCATTACATACATGCTGTTAAAACTAATAGTAAATATTTCAACTTTCATAAAACAAATATATACTTTCCGGGTCTATCTACCAAGCATGTTACTACAAGGTAAGTTACCACATGGTAATATGGCTCTCACAACTTTATTAATTTTTTACTTACGGTATTTGGGGCTTGTGTGTGGAATGACTTGAGTGGACCCCCTAGTACCAGCCGCCCCCCTCCGCTAAAGCTTTGGGGTACCCCCTATGCCTTTGCCCTGCTGGCTGGCACACAGCTGCGCCAACAAACTTTTTTCCTGCCGGAGAAAAAGTTTCTTTGGTTTGCTACCTAACCTCTTTGCACAGACCCTATCTTTTCCTAACCCTTAACTTAATTGGATAACAATTATTAATTAACCAAAAAACAAAAAGTTATGAAAGCAGTATTTGAAAAGACTTACAAGTCAGTTAACGCACAAGGTGTATTAACAACCAAGTTTAGATTCCATGTAAAGGGTACTAAACAAGAGATAGAAGACTACAAAGCAGACAATCCTAAAGCGGGTGAAGATCCTGTAACAGGAGCACCTATCTTTACAACTATTTACCCAACAGTAGATTGTATGAAACCAGGTGGAGTTCCTATGTACAAGTCTACTACAGGAAACTATGGTTTAGACTCTTCAGAGTTTGACGCTATGCAAGCAATAGCTAACAGCATTGGTGCAAGTGAGCAATTTAACAAACAAGTAATTGACAATTTAACAGGTAAATTATTTGGCTCACGTACTGCATCTATTGTAACTGTAGCAGACATTGCAGAAGAAGTTGTAGAAACAACTAATGACGCAGACTTAGATAACATCTAACAGCAGAGACTACCCGAAAGGGTAGTTTCTTTTTTGCTCAATTGCCCTATTCTTTCCTAACCCTCTATTGATATTGCAATTGTCATTAGACATTCCAATTGCTTTAAGTGTATAGTTATTTTTTTACATGTTAACATGTTAACTTGTTCTCTACATGGAGTAGTTATCAACAATATGTGCACTATTTGGCTAAATTGTTAATTATAATGGTCTCTACCCTATGGAGAAGTAGCACTTGATTTAGTTATTAACTCTATTAATCAAGTAGTTATGTTATTAACAATAGTTATCAACAATAGAATAACTAATGAAGCTGTGACAGATTAAGTAACTCTAACTTACTAATGGTTAGGTGATTAAAAAGTATGTTAAAGTGTGTGTGAAGTTGTTGAAAGGTGTAATACTCTCACTATACCTTAGGTATATCATGTTAACCTATATTATGCTAACTATCTCACACCATACATTTTATATAGCTAGAGTAGGCATACACACATTAATAACAGTACTACTATACTAATCAGTATAACTCTATATACACCTTTACTATTACTTGTATGTTCTCTATTACATTAGGAAGATAGTATTTCACAGTAAAGGCTTCCGGAACTCTTTATAAACCCAAGAATATAACCTAAATAATAACCTAAACTAAACTACCATGAAAATGTTTAAAGAAAACCACAGTGACATGATCAAGTTACTAAAGAACTTAAAGTTTGAGAAAGACTACACTAAGTTCCACTTCCTACAATCAAACAGAATTGTAGATCCTAAACACACTAACAAGATGACTGTTAGTTTAAGAAACATGTCTGCTACCAGACCAATAGTATGTATTAACACTGATGTTATAGATGGAAAGAAAAAGCTATACATCATAGATGGTCAGCATCTATTCTATTCTCTAATGAAAGAAGAGTCTGAAATACCTTATGTAACATTAGATATCAAAGACTTCAAAGACTTGATATATAAAATGGCTCTGTTAAATAACTCTAGCAAGTCTTGGACAGTATTAGATTACATAGTTGCTTATAAGGCAATTGATCCGGATTATCAAGCATTGTTTGAACTTAACCTTAAATACTCCATTGAATTAGCAATGTTAGCTGGTATATGTCTTAACAGCAATACTGTTACTATGATATCAACTAAAATAAAAGATGGAACATTTAAGAAAACAAATGACAAAACAATTGAAATGTGTGACAAGTTTCAAGATGTATTTACCAGCATTGGTGTAGTTGACAGATGGGTTAAACATGCTTTCTATAGTGCATTTATGATGAACTATAACAAATACAAGCATGCAGAAACTATCAGTCACATAAGAAAAAACATCAATACAATTAAGATTATGTCTAACAACCAAAAAGTTAAAGATATAATCAATGAACTATTCTTAAAGTAATTTAAAAACAACTAACATGAGTAAATTAATATTTGTATGGTTTCTAATGAATGGAACAGTTACTCCTGCGGGAGAACATGAAGGACATAAACTATATACAATGTGGTTCAAAGACGGCAAGGTTGCTGACTATATGTATAAAGGAGAAGTTGTTAACTACATCAAGACAGGTGAACTTGTATATGATGAAGACCTAGAGTATGGTGAACAACTAGATGAAGAAGTATTCTACAGTAAGAACTAATATTATGGTCCGGAAAAGTGTAGATTGGCACATGAAAGTAGCCAGGATGTATAACCTTAAATGGTCAATGCAAGAAATTGCAGATTATCTTAAAGTTAATATGGAAACAGTACACCACAGTATCACAGTACATTCAGAAATAACCGAATGGTATGATGATGCTGTTGGTGTACACTTTGGAAGCAAGAAAGAAGCTTACCAAACAGAAAAAGAAATGTTAAAAGGGTACAAGCCACCCAAATACTCAGAGTTGAGTAAAGAAGAAAGAGCTATTTATAAATTACTTTAATAAACCTACCATGGAACCATTTAAAAAAATTAAAAACAGAACATTGGGTGTTGAATTAGAAAAACACCTATGTGTATTAGCATCATATGCTGACAACAATGAAATTATTGGCTATATGCCTAAGTCTAGACTTACTAAAACATTCTACCACAAGTCTGGTACTGAACTAAAACTAGAAGCTTCACAAAAAACGAAGCAACTAAACCCATAACTTTCATGGTAGGAAGGAGGTTGACAAGGGCTCTGTTTAATTACAGGGCCTGAGTTAGCCATATAATGTACTAAAAACTTAAAAATGAAAGAACCAAGACTAACAGAAGACCTATATCATAAGATATATGATTTAGAAAGTTACTATGCTAATGTAGATAGAAGCTATCCAGATGGTGTAGACAAAGAAATAAAGCTGAGAGAGATTCAACAAGAAATCTTAAGCTATGAGAAGAAGATCTATCACATAGATACAGAAAGAGCTATAAAAATGTTTGAGTATACATTGTATGTTTTTGCAGTTGTAGTATTATTCATACTTTTCTTTTATGTATTAAGATCTTAGACACTTGGAAAGACAAGCGTGAATAGTCTACGTGAGTGACATTACAACTAAATTGGGAAACAGAGCTTAGAAATAGGCTCTGTTTTTTATGCTTAAAAGGGAAAAGTACATGAAAAAATTATGGAAGAAATGGTTTGGAAAAACCTATTCACAAGATAACAAGTTTGAGTTACTTGTGATAAATGATGAAGTTGATGGTATATATCAGAAACTTGGTGTTACTGAAGAAAGAAGTGAAGAATTAATAAAGATTATGATTAATGCATATGATGCTAATGATAAAAAGATTCCTGCTATGCAAGAAATGTTAGCTGAATGCAAACATATCAATGAAGTTGTAGTAATACTAAATTTCTTTGAGAAATACATCTATCAACAGAATTCAAACCCATTTGATGGAATATTAGGTGCTATATTAAAAGATAGAAGAAAATGAAAACAATTATAACTTCAGTCTTGGGATTTAATTTTAAGGCTGATATAGTTGATTTGAATGATAACCTCCTACCAACAGGAATTAAGTCAACTTACTTCCCAGATAATATTGAGCCTATTGCACCTAAAATGGTGAATAAAAAATGGTTTACTTCATTTAATGATGCTCTCTTGAATAAAATAAGAGATGCAAGAACAAATGCCTATGAATATTAGAGATGTAAATGTTAGACTAAGCATGGAAGATATTAAACATACTCTGAATCATTTCCTACAGAATTCATCAAAAGAACAAAAAAAAGACTTTGCTCAATTGATTGAAGGTTTGTTTCTTGATAATGAACCAGCTTGTGGTATTTTCATTAAGATAGCATTGGGTAACCGATTACCTTCTGTTATACCAGATAATACACTAGTTAAAGTTGGTGCAAGTAATTTTTATCTTTCATCAGGTAGACAGTATAAGCACAAAGATGCTGATAATAAAGTTTCAGCTAAAGTTGTAAAGTTCAACGGTTGGCATAACTATACCCCTTATACACTAGAGTATATTTATATTGATGCTAATAGTGATGAAGTTACTACAACAGATAGAACTTCAGCCACTGATATTGAAATTATAGAAGAGTTTTAAGATAGTAATCTGTGGATTGCTTTTCCCGGTAAATAAGAAGGGAGGTGTAACAACTTCCCTTTATTATTGTTTAGCTATATAATGCCATAAAAGAATGTTATGATGACCTATTGTTTTATAGAAACTCTTACATTTACTATGCTTTATACAAACTGAATGATTTATCAATTACCTAACGGCAAAGTAATCAATATTTCTATTGAACAATATCTTGATATGACAGATCAAGACATTCAGTATTTTATGTCTATAAATGGTGGTGACTATGCTACTAATCCATTCACGGATTCAGCTGTAGTCAACAATGCAAAAGAAAAAGCTTATGATTTTGACTATCTTCCTAATGATGAAGAAGATGTTGACAATATTATCTCAGATGATGAACCATTTGATGATATCATAGACCTTAACAATCCCTTGAATATATAATAAACCTACAGGTTTATTTTTACTTATTACATGCTGGAGTATGCATGTGATATAGTATTTCTATACTCTCAAAAATCAATTTATTTATTCTTAAAAAATTTGTGTTATGAACTCAAAAGTTAAAGTTGTTGCTAATGAAGCAGGTGCTGTTATCAACTCATCAAACAATCCAGAATTTGGATTTATCCGTGTAGAACAAGTAAAAAATGTCTTTGATGACAATGGGTTTATGAAAAGAGCAAAGTTATCTGCTTTAATTCATGGAACAGTAAGTGATCTTGAAGATGCTGGTTATTTTGGTGGTCAAGAATTAGATGGTAAAATTGTTATTATAGAAGCATTAGATCCTTTTAATGAAAAACAACCATTAAAAGGTATCAAAGAAGCTGGTAAAACAGGTATTGTTTGTACATATGGTGGAATGCCAATCTATAGAAAAACAATTTACACTGAAAATGCTGCTACTCAAGATGCTTATGTTAAACATGACAACATTGAAGAAATCAAAAGAGCTTATGCTAAAGCTAAAGCTGCAGAACAAACAAATGATGCTGTTAAACCTAATGGTGAATTTGAATTATAATTAACAACAGAGGGGTGTAAAAGCCCCTTTTATTTCTGAAACTAAAAAATATATGATTATGGAAAATGTAATAAAAATTCAAGCTGAATTGAAAGATTTAGTTAGCAAAGCTGTTGAAATCTTAGAAAAAAATTACAATACAGAAGATATTGAACTTCAAAATCCAGCAGCTGTTCTCAGTATGTCTTTAGAACATGCTTTATGGGAAATATCTGACTTAGATGAGGAAGATTTAAAATAGTAATTAGTAAAGAGTCTGTTTAGGCAGGCTCTTTTTATGATTTAAAAAATGTATATGATTATGGAAAAGCTAAAACAAGATGTAAAAAATTACATGTTGCATGGGGATAGAAAGCCTTACATGCAATATGAACAAGACAAGTATTCACAGTATCAAAACTATCTCTATAAGAGAGTGTTGTATGGTCTGGATGCATTGCCTTCAGAAGAAGTCTTACTCATGTGTGGTAAGAAAAAGCAAAGAATAGTAAATGTTTACAAGAAAGCTCAGAGTCTTATCAATAGATATAAGCATGAGATTACTAGAAAGAAAACAAATACTCTTTTTGCTACATTATTTCCAAATAGTCTTATTACTAAAACTATGATGGAGATAGATGATGTTGATGATAACTTGAAGAATGTCCTTACATTCAAAGACCTTGGTATTACTAAGGATCATCTAGTTCAATTGTTTATCAATGAAGGAGTACTTCCAAAGAACTTCTTATCTTTGAAAGAAAAAGCATAATGAGAAAAAATGATAATCAGCCAGCATTTGCTACGGTACATGCTGGCTTCCTTCAAATAGGACTAACCAAAAAAGAATATGTTATTGCTTCAGTTACTCAAGGCTTATTAGCTGAAGGTAAATGGAAAGGTATTGAAGAAGGCTTTCCTGATAGAGTAAAAGCAATTACTGAAACAGTATTAAAACTAATGGATGAAAAAGCTTAAAGTTTGTAGTGGATGTCAGGAAGAAAAAGTTATCTGGAAAAATCATGAAGGAAACCGTTACTGCCAGTATTGTTGGGCTAAGGTTAAATCAGGTGATCCTGAACATAAGAATGTGATTCCACAGGTATCTGCTAAAAAGAAAAAGCAAGATGCTGAGTACCTTAAGCTAAGAGCAAGATTTCTCACAGAAAATCCAATGTGTGAAATTGGTGTATCAGGTTGTACAAGAAATTCTACAGATGTTCATCATATCAGAGGAGGTGAAGAAAGAAGTGTTTACTATTTAATTCAATCCACTTGGAGAAGTTCATGTAGGAATTGTCATGATTGGATTCATAATTTTCCAGAAAAAGCAAGAATAATGGGTTGGTTAAAATAAATTATCATGGATTATAATAATGTTATTAATAGAACCATTTTATTATATCATGTGGATAGACAAAGAGAATTTAAGAAATTAAAAGAAGACTTAAAAACTTGTTGTTGCTTTCCAACTAGAAAAAAAATTAAAACTAGATTGGAGGAGCTAGAAATCATTTTAAGCAGAGATTATGCATTAGATAAAATAAATTTAGCAAACAAATTGGGTGTAAAATACAAAGATCTTAATGATTATCCTAAAATGATTGAAATTGAACACAAATCAAGAATCCTTAAAAGAGCATTAGCATGAGTAAACCAAATGTAAAACAGATAACAGAAGTTGCAAAAAAATCTGAAACAATTGGTAACATTTGCTATGAAGAATTTCAAAAAACAAATAAATTAGAGGCCGCTAAAGTTGCTCTTAATGCTTTTAGAAACACTTTGTATGCAAACAGCTTACTAATTAAAAATGAAAAAATCTAAATAATATGCTAAAAGATAGACAAGATGTGCAAACTGAAGCACTTGCTGAATTAGAAAAGCATAAAAGAGGTTGTGCTGTTCTTGGAACTGGTGTGGGAAAGACTCTTGTAGGTCTCACACATATGGACCGGAACACATCTCCTATGGATAGAGTTTTGGTTGTTGCTCCAAAGAAAGCAATTTTTAAATCATGGGAAGATGATGCTGTCAAGTTTGACAAAGATTATCTACTTGGTAGAATAGTATTTACTACTTACTTAAGTATAAACAAGCATGATCCTAGAGATTATCAAGTTGTTTATCTTGATGAAGCTCATAGTTTACTTGAGAGTCACCGTATCTTTCTAAATGCTTATAAAGGCAAAATAGTAGGTTTAACAGGTACTCCACCAAAAGTTGACTATAGTATTAAAGGTAAATTAGTAAATGAATTCTGTCCTGTTGTTTATACATTTAAATTAGATGATGCTGTTGATAATGGTATACTTAATAATTATCAGATCATAGTGCATCAATTGAAACTAGGTACTGATAAAACATTTCCGGTAAGGGCAAATAATAAAACATTCATGGTGTCTGAAAAAGATAATTATTTATTTTGGTCTAATAAAATAGACATGAGAATGGGTAATTTACAAATGATGAGAATTATGAGAATGAGGGCTATGATGGAGTATAGAAGTAAGGAGAATTATGTTAAGAAACTTTTTCCTGCAATTTCTAGAAACACTAAAGCTATTTTATTTGCTAATACTCAAGAGCAAGCAGATAGACTGTGTACTTGGAGTTATCATAGTAACAATCCTGAATCTGATAGAAATTTAGAATTATTCAATGAAGGAGTTACTAATCAACTATCATGTGTAATGCAATTAAGTGAAGGTATCAATATTCCTAACTTAAAACAAGGTATTATTATGCATGCTTATGGTAATGAGCGTAAAAGTTCTCAGCGTATAGGAAGAATGGCCAGATTAAATCCTGATGAAACTGCAATAATTCATATTTTATGTTATATGGATACTATAGATGAGAAATGGGTTACAGAAGCACTTGAAGGTTTTGATCAAGACAAAATTGAGTGGAAAGATTTCAATATCTCATATTAATTTACTAACTTATATTATGGAAATTCTTAAAACACACCAAATAGTGATATATAATGATGATGAGCATTCATTTCAATATATCATGGCTACTCTAATTAAGTTCTGTGAGCATCATCCACACCAAGCTGAACAATGTGCTATGATAGCTCATAGTAAAGGTAAGTGTATTGTTAAATCAGGTGAATTCAATGAACTATTTGAAATACATGAGAAACTTAACAGATTAGAAATTAAATCAGACATAGAAGATTATGCAAGTGATTTTTATTGATAGTTCAAACAAACCAAAAAATATAGTAGATTCTGAATGGCCAGTTGAAGAAAAAATATATACTCTTAAAAAAGTGTATAAGATGAATCTTCAACCTGGTGTATTTGGATTTGAACTAATAGAGATATCTCTATCAGATTTATCAGCACCTTATGAATTCTATGATTCTAAAAGATTTGCTGTAATCATAGGAGAAGAGATGCAAAAAAGAATTTGAAGAAGACATCTTCAAAGAAGAAGAAGTTGAGCTTGAGGCTCTTTAAACCAACCAAATTTTATTTATGACACTTCCAAATTACAAGGACTTGGTCCGTGTTGTTATTGTTGAAGATAATGACAGAAGTATTACAGGCACATTAGGTATAACAGATGAAAGAACAGAGTTCTTGACTAAATTGATTCACAAACAATTTGAAAATCCACAAACAGTAACAGATATGATGGTTAACATCAGTGAAGAAGTTCTTCATCCAAATGAATTAGCTTTTTGTATCTATCAACTAGGTAGTACAATTGGTAGAGAAAAAACCATTGGTTCTTTATTTGCTGAAATATAACATGTATTATTCAGAAGAAGAGGTAGTTTCTGAATTGAAGAAGCTATGTCAAGTTAAAACCCGTGCAAGAGCTGAAGTAGATAAAAAATCTTATCTTATTGCTTTACTTTACTATAAGTTTTTTGTAACAGAAGAAGTTATTGGCTCCTATTCTGATATGCATCACAGTACTATTAACTATAGTAAGAAAAAGGTTTGTGATTTGTTTGTTACAAAAAACAAAGGTTTCATGGATAATGTAAATGAATTGTATGAGAAATTTCCATATGATTTTACAGCACCTGAATCTACTGCAAGAATAAAAACAAGCCAAGTTATTAGTTTTAAGTTAGTCTTAAATGAATACAAAAGAGATCAACTGGTAAGTTACATGAGACACAAGAATATAGATGATGAAACAGAAGCAATGAAAAATTTAATGTTTAAAGCTTTATCACTATGGGGAAAATGAAAGAATTGTACATGGATATTGTCCATATGTATGATGGTGAGATTCCAGGTAATCTTACTATAACTGAAGCTCAAAGAATTGTTGAACAAGAAAAATATGAAAGAAATGGCAAAGGAAGAAGTAAAGAAGGATTACAACACAGTGAACCAGAAAATAGCTGAAAGATTAAAAAGATTTAATGCTGAAGCTGACAAAGAAAGACCTAGAACAGGTGAAAAGAAAGAAAAGAAAGTTAATAATGAAGAAGGAGATTAATAAACAATCCGGTGTTAATAGCACCGGATTTGTAAAACTACTATTTATGAAAATTATTGTATTATTTATTGGAATTACTACTGTAATTACTGGTTTAATGAGCTTAGGGAAAAGCACTGAAACAAAAAAAATTGTTAATGAGAAATCTTTTAAGGTAAAAGATACAATCACTGAATCAATAGATAGTTCACTCTTAACTAAAGAGTTATTGGTTAGCTATTTACTTCACAAAAAAATCCATCATCCTGAAGTTGCCTATGCAATAATCAGACAGGAGAGCAACATGTGTAGTAATTTGTTTAAAACAAATAATAATTTATTTGGTATGAGACATCCTAGAGTAAGACCTACTAAAAGTTTGGGAAGCAAGAAAGGTTTTGCACATTTTGAAAAATGGCAGCATAGTGTACTTGATTACAAATTATATTTAGAATTTGTAGGAGGACATAAAATGACAAGAGCTCAATACTTATTACATATTGACAGAAGCTATGCTCATGCTGGTTACAGTACTTACATAAGTAAGTTTTTTGATGAGTTTCATGCACTTAAAAATAATTAAGATGAAAGCAAGTGAATTGAGAATTGGAAATTCAATAATGCAAGATGATGAACTTGTATTCGTTACATGGTGGAGATTAGAGTTAATGGAAAAAAATAAAATTGAGTATAATCCAATATCACTAACAGAAGAATGGTTGTTAAAGTTTGGTTTTAAATATAAAAAGTGGGATGATCATTTTATTATTAAAAATGGAGACTATTTTAATTCAATAAAAAAATATGATGACAGTTGGCATTATAATACTGATGAATCAGAAGCTACATGTTACTATTTAACTACAATTAAATATATTCACCAACTCCAAAACTTATACTTTGCTTTAACTGGTGAAGAATTAACCATTATAGAATGAACTTAGTCTACTACATTAATGGTAGATATTACAGCAAGTTCATAGTAGATGCAGATGAAGTAGATTTATTAATTGAACAAATTAAAAAGAAATAAGATGGAAAATTACTTTGCAACATATAATCAGAGTCTAGCTTTGAAGAAGTTGGGTTTTGATGAACCTTGTTTAATGTATTATGATCATTCATTAAAATTAGTAGAATCAGGAGTTTATGAATGTTTAGCACCACTTAAACAACAAGTGTTTAGATGGTTTAGAGAGAAGTATGATCTTCATTGTACTATTACATCTATAAGTCAAGAATCATGGCAATGGCACATTCAAAAACCTGGTCAACAATTAGGTGAACTGTATAATGAAGACTATTATACATATGAAGAAGCAGAACAAGCCTGCTTAGATAAACTAATAGAAATAATTAAAAAGAAATCATGAAAGATATATTAATATTAGCATGGGCAATAACAATGGGGTTGTTGATGTCATATACTTTAAAAAAGAAATCATGAAAAATATACACATAATTCCAACAGACCAACCAAGTAGGTTATTCAAATTTGCAAATGAATTGCATTTAGATACTATTCCAAAAGATTATTATAAAAAATACAACATCAACATAACATCTGATGAAGAGATTAAAGAAAATGATTTTGTTTACAGTACAAAACAAGATTACAACATTCAAAAAGTTTCTAAAGAGCTTGTACAAGTATATAGAGATTGTGGGCATTGTAAAAAAATAATCCTAACAACAGACACAATTCTAATTGCAGATGGTGTTCAAGAGATTGATAATTCATTTTTAGAATGGTTTGTTAAGAATCCAAGTTGTGAGTTTGCTGAAGTAAAAAAAACTTATAAAAATTGGTATGTATCAGGTTCTCTTGCTCCTGACCTAAAGTTAGTTTACAGAATCATCATACCACAAGAAGAACCTAAACAAGATTTAGAAAAAGAAATGTTTGAGTTAGAACAGCAACTTGATATACCATCATCTATGAGGTGGCACAATTCTAAACCTAAACAATCTACATTAGAAGAAGCTGCTGAACATAATTATCCTGGTGGTGATGTTTGGACTGAAGAACAAGCTGTGATTAGAAGACTTGCTTTTAAAAATGGTGCTAAATGGCAAACTGAAAGAATGTATAGTGAGGAAGATATAAAGCCTTTGATTGATTTCATTAAAGATTGTGAATCTAACTGGGATTGTGATGAGGACAGTCATAGATATAATACACCTTGTAGAATCTGTGAAGCGCAGAAAGTAATGGAGCAATTTAAAAAGAAATAAGATGGAAATATATGGTAGCACTATTTGGGTAAACCCAGAAGAAACTAAAGAATGGTATCAATTAAGGGTAATAAGTCAATGGGATTGGGATTCAAAAGCAATTTGTTTTCAAAACTTAGACGGACATATTATTAGTTACAAATTAATGCACTGTACAGTACAGCAGTCAAGTACGTATCAATGTAAGACTATAGATATTATTACTGATGAGATGAAAGAAGAATTAATTAATCAAGGTTATACAATTTCAAATAAAGTTTAAAAAGAAATAATATGAAAGATTATAGTAAAGAAAACTTAGATGTTACACATTACAGAAATGGTGATCCTATTCCTTATGTAAAATCTAAAAAGAAATGGGAAGCATTGACAACAGGTGCTTATTGTTATTATGATAATGAAATTGAAAAAGTTGTATTATATAATTGGCATGCTGTAAATGATTCCAGAGGACTTGCCCCTGAAGGATGGAAAATTCCTAAAATAGAAGAATTTGAATTACTAGATCTAAGTACTGATCTTCCGGGCGGTTTCCGCTACCTCAATGGGAGTTACAACTCCATTGGCTACTACGGTTACTGGTGGAGTTCTTCAGAGTACCTTACAAACAATGCTTGGACCCGCTTCCTGAATAGCACCAATGGCAATGCGGCCAGAAACTTCTATGATAAGAGAAATGGGTTCTCTGTTAGGTGTTTGAAAGATGAGGTAATAATAAATAAAAGTGAAAACATGGAAGTAGTAATAGATGGAATAGTATATGTTCCTAAAGAATTAGAAAAAAAAGTTGAACCTGTAATTGTAGAAAAGAATTATAAGTTTGAATTGCATCCCATCATATCAACTAATAAATTAAACTGGGATGATGCAGTAGCATATGCAAAAAGTTTAGGGGATGATTGGAGATTACCAACCATTGAAGAATGCTTTATTATGTACAATAATAAAATAATTACAGAAGATGTGTATTGGAGTAGTTCGGAGGACTATAGTAACAACGCTTGGTACTTCTACTTCTTCAATGGGATTGCCAACTTCACCAATAAGCTCAGTACTTGCTTCGTGCGCGCAGTTAGGTCACTTTAAAAATAATATGGACACAGCACATGAAATTGCAGTAGAAGTTTGGAATAACTACATTGCAAGACCTAACAATGATCCTGAAAAGCATAGATTTAGCTTCAAAGATTTAGAAAAAGCTATTAACTTAAAACTAAAAGAAAATGTGGAAAAAGATTAAAAGATTATTTTGTAAGCACACATATGTACCAAGTGTAACTCCTGGGTATCACATATGTATAGATTGTTATAAACATAAAAAGTTGATATGAAAACAGCAGTAGAATGGTTGGTTGAACAAATGATTAAATGTGAATTATTACCTAAAAGTATTCATCCTGATAATGTGTTATTCCATAATGCCAAAGAAATGGAAAAAAATAATACTGATAACAAGGTTATTCACTTTGCAGAATGGCTAACTAATAAGCATACAACAACATTAATTACATTGTATGAACAGTTTGAAGAAGAACATTATAAAGAAAATTATGAAAGCAACATTTGAATTTGATATGAATGAGCCTGATGATGTAATGGAGCATAGAAGAATGTCTCATTCTCTTGGTATGGCTTTAGTATTATGGGAACTTAAAAATAATGCAAAAAGAAAAATGGAAGATATTATAGATTCTTCTGATATTGAACCATTATCAGGTCAAGATACTTTAGATAAATTTTTTGATCTATTTTATGAACTTATGGAGGATCAAGGTATAAATATTGACAACTTAATACAGTAATTATGGAACAAACAATTCCCCATGAAGAAAATGTAAAAAACTATACTGTTGTAAGGCATGTAATGTTTTATCCAAAAACTAGTAGAGTAAGTCTTGATGACTTAAGAAAGTTTTTTACTCTAGAGGCTATTGCTTCTTTTATTCAGTATGATTACATAGTAAGAGATTGTACAACTATTAAACCAAAGAAGAATGCAGACTAAATTAATATCTATAACTCAGTCACAGATTGAAGGAGTTAATAGTCCAGAAGAACTTATTGTATATACTGCAAGAGTTAGTAATCCGGAGAATCAGATGAATATGGAAACAGCAGATAAGTTGTTGAAGTATTTAATTAAGCATAAGCACTGGAGTCCATTTGAGATGGTTGACCTTACTGTAGAGATAAAGACTAGTAGAGCTATTGCTGCTCAGATACTAAGACATAGATCTTTTTCATTCCAAGAGTTCTCTCAAAGATACTCTGCTGTAGCAGAGATTGAGACTATTCAGTTAAGAGCAGCCGGAGCTACCAACAGACAGTCAAGTCTTGAACCATGTAATCCTACTTTATTTAATTCTCCATTATATGCTGAGGATATAATTAATGAACATTTAGAAAATTCTCAACAACTTTATGAAGAACTAATAAATAAAGGAGTTGCTAAAGAATGTGCGCGTATGGTACTACCATTAGCAACAAGTAGTACACTTTATGTTAAAGGTTCAGTAAGATCTTGGATACATTACTTACAGATTAGATGTGATGAGACAACTCAGTTAGAGCACAGAGAAATTGCTTTAAACATCTTAGATATCTTCAAGGTACAGTTTCCAAACATATATCAAGCTATATTTAGTTATGACTAAACTAGAAGCAGTTTTACTTAAGGTTGAGCTGACTACTAAACAAGAAGTATTGCTAAATTTCAGAAAACAGTTTAAGTATAGAAGTTCTCATTCTGCTTGTATTTATGTAATTACAGAAATAGATAAGTTGAATCTGGAAATTGAAAAACTTAATGAACATTTTAAAAAGAACCCATGAAAAAAGTTGTAACCTGGATAAGAGATATGTTTAATTTGCTTATTATTTCTTTTATCTATAAAAAAGACTAATATGCCTGATATTTCATTATGTAGTGAAAGCACATGTCCGCTTAGTAAAACCTGCTATAGATTTTTAGCAACCCCTAGTACTCCACAGTGGTACAGTATGTACACTCCAGGAGAAAATTGTAAAAGTTATATTGATATAAATGAAAAAAAGAAGAGAAGCAAGTCCAAGTCTTCTTCATAGTATTTGTAATGAACATGCTTTAATATGTGAAAACACAGACAAGAATCTTTATTATCACTGGTTTACACAATTAAGCAAAAGTCCTAGAAGTTTTACATTTAAACCTTTTATGGCTTTAGCTGAAATAAACCTTAATCATTTTATGGGTATAATTGATGATTCTGAGAGAGAAGGTTTGATAAGATTGTTTGATGTAAATAATTTTAAAGATGATCTTTACATAGCTCTTGCTAGTTTAGAATTTTACAGAACTCAGAGACTTGAACAGTTTGGTTTGTTCAAAGATTACAAAGATCACTATGAAGAAGCTGCTCTTAACTATAAAGATAAAATCTTTACTGTTGAAGTAATGTTGTCTTATGTTAAATACTCAACCTAAATGTTTACAGGAAAACTAATTAAGAAAGATGGTAAGCTTACTTATTCTCATCCAAAGGATAAGTTGGCCTATGAACTGTTCCTACAGAAGTTACCTGAGGGGCAGGAAATTGAAATGTATATTGATCTTGCTAATGCAGATCATAGTAGAGCACAGATTAATAAAGTCCATGCTTGTATTAGAGAATTAGCCAAAGAATCCGGCTATACTTTTGAAGAAATGAAGAAGATTATTAAGGAAAGATCTGGTCTTTGCTACACAGACTCTGAAGGTGAGTATTGTAAATCCTTTGGAGAGTGTACAAAAGACCAAATCATGCTTAGTATTGAAGCTTGTATTGAAATAGGAGTCGAATTGAATGTTAACCTTCGGTAGGTGCAACATAACCTTCATCACCTGGTTCTAATACTTCTTTTTCATTAAATAAACCTTGAAGTTGAGCTTGTGCTTCAATTTCTGCAACTAATAAAGTTACAGTATGAAGTGATTTTTGGTTATCATCAAGCTCATTATAGGGTTTATTACCAATTTCTTTAAGGTAATCTTCTGATTTATCTTCTTTAATCATTTTACCTACAAGATCAAATGCTAAATTTTTTACCATGAAGTAGTAACCTTTACTTACTGGTATTTTAACAATTGCATCATCTTTTAATTCTTTAACTTTAATCATAGCTGGTTAATTTTAATAACAAAAATATTTATTTTATGAGTCAAAACCTAAACATTGAGGAAATTAAGGAGAAATTTTATCAGAAACTTTTACTATCTGGTTGGGGAAGAGTGTTGAAGTCTTTCATATTTAGTGGTGACTTTGACAATATCATTTTTCAATTAGTTAAGAAGAGTAACACCGGGGAAAAGTTTACACCCCTTTTTAAAGATTTATTTAGAGCATTTGAAGAATGTCCTTACGATCAACTTTGTGTTGTCATTGTAGGTCAAGATCCTTACCCTACAATAAATGTGGCCGATGGAATTGCTTTTAGCTGTAGCAAAACTAAAATACCACAAGATGTACAACCAAGCTTAAAGCATATGCTACAAGAAGTAAATAGAACTGTGTATGAAGATGAGTATGTTAGTTATGAACCTGATCTCAGTAGATGGTCTAATCAAGGTATTTTACTTTTAAACACAGCTCTGACAACTACAGTAGGTAAAATTGGTGTCCATTATGATATCTGGAAACCATTCACTGCATATTTATTTGACTGGTTGAATAATTATCATAATGGTCTTGTGTATATTTACATGGGTAAAAAAGCACAAGAGTGGGATGAGTTAGTTTCTTCAGATAATAACATAAAGTATTCAACTTTACATCCAGCAAGTGCTGTTTACAGTTCAAATAAGAAATGGGATTCTAAAGGTATTTTTGTTAAAGTTTCTGAAGATGTATTTAATAATTATGGTAAAGAACTGATATGGTAGAAGTATTTAATAGACTGATTCAAGAAGGAATTACTCCAAATAATTTTTATATTCTTACATGCTTGAAAAACAAAATTATACCTCATAAATTTGTAAGTAAAGAACTAGCTTATAGTGTATTAAAAGCAAATGACTGGTTGTCAGAAGATTTGCAATTAACATCTAAAAGCATTATCTTTATGGAAGAAATATCAGGATATTTCAAAAAAGTCAAGAAGAAAGTTAACTCAGATCTTATGGGAACAGACTATGTGGCAAACATTGAAACTTATGTTGAATTGTTTCCAGATAGAAAACTCAGCTCCGGTAGATATGCTAGAGTAAATCCAAAGAACTTAGATGGTGCTTTTAAATGGTTTTTTGAGACTTATGATTACACATGGGAAACAATATTGCAAGCAACTGAAAAATATGTATCTGAATATGAAATGAAAAGATTTGAGTATATGAGAACTTCACAATACTTCTTAAGAAAGCAAAACCTGGACAAGTCTTTTGAGTCAGAACTAGCTAATTATTGTGACTTGGTTATTTCTGGAGCAGGAGAAATGCCAAACTATTTTAAGGAAACCATTGTATAGTCATACAATGTAATTATGTATATCTGTAATTAATCACAAAATGAGTCACTTATTTAATGGGGCACGGGCATTGCTACCTGTAACTGAAAGACAGGCTGTTGAAAAAGCCATTCACAAAATAAAAGCCAGAAGACAAGGACAAGTTAGATCCTTAAGAAGTGCATGGCCAAAATTTAATGATGCTTTCTGTGATGGATTAGAATGGAGAACTATCACCGTAGTAGGTGCTAGACCGGGAACAGGTAAAACTTTATTTATGGAACAATTGATAAGTGATATTATTGCTTACAATAAAGACCAGGAATTTAGAGTTTTAAAGTTCCAGATGGAAATGGTTGATGAAACAAGTGGTGTAAGAAAGCTCAGTTTAAATACAGGAGCAGATTATAACACTTTGATGAGTAAAGGCGGCCAGTTAGTTGATAAAGACATATATGAACAATGTGTGGCTTATTACAACAGTACTAAAGCTAATGACTTTATCAATGTGGTATATGATGCATGTACTGTAGATGAAATGTGTGCTACAGTCCATTATGAAATGGAAAAGTACAAGAATGATGACGGAACATTCCCTAACATGCTGGTTGCAATAGATCACTCTGCTTTGTTTAAAGTAGGAAAAGGACAAAAGGACAAATTTGAAATGCTAGGAAGCTTAGGTGAGGCTCTCACAATGATGAAAAAGAAATATCCTGTAGCATTTATTGTCCTAAGTCAGCTCAATAGAAATATTGATGATCCTAAAAGACAAGAAGAAGGTTCTTATGGTAACTATGTATTAGATTCTGATATCTATGGTTCAGATGCTTTATTACAACATGCAGATGTTGTTATGGGTATCAATAAACCATCTATTAGAAAGATTAGGTTCTATGGTCCGGACAAGTTCATTATTGAAGATGAAGATGTGTTAGTATTTCACTTTCTTAAATCAAGAAATGGTACTACAAGAATTAGCTTCTTTAAGCTTGACCGTAATGTAATGAGAATTATAGAAATACCAACACCACCAACCGCAGTAAAAACAAAAATGAAAATTTAAGTGTATGACAGTTAGAAAAGAAAGAGAAAGAGATTTCTATGCACAGCATATGAATACTTTCAAGAAAATTGGACAAGGGGATCCATTTTTTCTAGTGAAGACTGCATTTTTCCAGAAAGGTAAGTATGGAAGACAAGTGCAGTTCTTTGAATCAGAATTAGCAAAAGGTGAAGACATTTACATAGAATTTTATGATAATGTAACAGATTCATCTGGTTCTATTGTAGACATTAAACCTTTCTATGCAAATAGACAGTTGTTTAAATACAGATACAATCCATTTTATTCTGAAGAATATGATGTTAAAGAAGGTAATAATTATAAAGGTGATCCTTATAAATTATTTACTGTTCCTGTGTCAGAGTTATTAGCAGTACTACCAGATGGTACAGAAATTACATATGCCCTTTTTGAAAAAAGAGGTGCTGAATCAGTTGCTCAAGATATTAAAGGTTCTGATTTTGATATTGATTTACCAAAATTACAAAACTCTTTAGTACAAGATGAATTTCCTGACTTTACAGCAGAGTTACCTAATCTTTTAACAGCACAAGCTCAAGCAATTGTTACTCATAAAGATGCTTTTGTATCTGAAATGACAATACAAGATTTTGCAGCAATTATGTGGAAAAAGCCTGTAAGTAACAAACAATGGTTAAATGACTTAATTACAAAATCATGAGTATAGTACTTCCAACTTCAAAAGTTAAGGCAGAAAGAGTAAACCCAAAAAGAATGGTTATTTATTCTAAGCCTAAAACTGGCAAGACAACATGTTATGCAGGTCTTGAAGATAATCTGATATTAGATTTAGAGCATGGTGCAGATTTTATTGAAGCTCTCAAAGTTCCAATTACAAGTTTACAACAGCTTTTAGATACTGGAAAAGCAATCAGAGAAGCAGGTAAGCCTTACAAGTATATAACTATAGATACTGTTACTGCGTTAGAAGATATGATACACCCACTTGCCATAAAACTTTATAAACAAACGCCGATGGGAAAGAATTTTGATGGAGATAATATTACCACTTTACCAAACGGTGCTGGTTATTTATATATCCGCACTGCATTTTTCCAAGTGCTTGACTTTGTAGATACTCTTGCTGATCATGTAATTTTATCTGGACACATTAAGGATTAATTGTTAGTTCTTATAAAACCTCTTTAATTGCTGGAATATCCTAAAGACAAAATAACTACAATAGTCAAGAAATTAGACTATGAATGTTTGAAAATATTTTGTATCTTTATAGTGACCAAAAAATTCACTATATGAATGGACAATCAGCAGCCAAGTCTCTAAGTTCACATGAATATGAGAAAGGTTCAACGACTATCAAAACCACTTTTTATAAAGACAAGGGAGTAGAGTACACTAGCAATAGTGGAAAAGGGAGGAATTTACATACAACTTTTATTTATGCTTTGCTAGAAAATAATACAAATAATATTAGGTATATAGGTAAAGCTAATAATGTACAACAAAGATTTAAGTTTCATTTATTAGATAAAGGAAAAACTCATAAAACATGTTGGTTAAAATCAATTGATTATAATATAAGTTATATTATTTTAGATGAAGTTGATAAATCAGAATGGCAATTTTGGGAAATTTATTGGATAAATCAATGCAAAGTTTGGGGATTTAATTTAACAAATCAAACATTAGGTGGTGAGGGAGGTTTAGGAAAAAAACTATCTGAAGAACATAAACAAAAAATTTCAATTAAACTTAAAGGAAAAATAGTTAGTTCAGAAACTAAACAAAAACTTTCTAAAAGTATAAAAGGAAAAAAGCTTAGTGAAACCCATATAAGAAATTTATCTAAAAGTCATAAAGGATTAATTTATCCTAAAGGTAATTATGGTAAACATTGTAAAAGAAAAATAGGTCAGTATAAAGAAGGAATTCTTATAAAAGTTTGGGATAGTTTAAAAGATGCATCAGAATTTTACAAAGTTCATTATGCATCAATATCTCACTGTTGTGCAGGAAGGAAAAAACAAATAAAAGGATATATTTGGAAGTATGTAGATTAAGATATAGTCTAATCCTGTTAGAAATAACAGGTAGAAATGAAACAAGTAGATGATAAAGGTGAGCTTGTTATGTCTGCTAATATTGATTTGACAGGTAAAATAAAGTCTCTAATCTGTGCTAATGCTGATGCTATTGGTTAACTTAGTAGCCACTTTCTATAGTAATATAGATTGAAAAAGCTTTTTAATTGTCTGGGAACTCTGACCACTTAAAGGTGAAGACAATCAGCAGCCAAGTTATAAATAAATTATTATGAGTAAATTAAGTTTAGAACCAGGAACAAAAGTTAATAGATGGACAATTTTACATTGGGAAAAATCTTCTAAAAGATATGTGTGCCAATGTGATTGTGGAATTATTAAAAAAGTTACGGGTTATTCAGTTAAGTCTGGAGCAAGTAAATCTTGTGGTTGTTATAATATTGAACAAATAGTTGAAAGAAGTTCTAAACCTCTTTTTACAGCAATGTTTTATCAAGTTTACATGAATTACCAAAAACAAGCTTTACTTAGAAACTATGCTTTTGATATTAATTTAGATGAATTCAAAGAACTATTAATTCAAAATTGTCATTACTGTAACGCTGTTCCAGCAAATACTTTTAAAGGACATAAAAGAAAGTTTAAAGATACATCTGAGTTTGTATATAATGGTATAGATAGAAAAGATAATAATATAGGTTACACAATAAAAAATTGTGTACCTTGTTGTCAAAAATGTAATTTTGCTAAAAAGAATTATTCATATGATGAATGGATACTTTGGATTAAGCAAGTGTATGACAACTTATTTATAAAAGGTTCAACGACTATCCCAAAGGGGAGTACACTGCAAGCTAATGGTAGTGGAAAAGGAAGCCTTCCTAACAAGGAAGAAGATATAGTCTCATCTTAATAGAAATATTAAGCAGTTTAATAAACGGAATTAATGTTGCGTATTAATTTGAAGATAATGTACATGTTCAGAAAAGGGCCGAAAACTATCTTGTCTTTTAAGTCTAATGATGAAGTAACATGTGGTGCAAGACCAGATCATTTGAGAAATAAAGAAATAGTAATTGCTGATTCTACTGATGGAGATTTGAAAATTTCCTGGGATGAGGTATATGTAAAATAAATGTTTAATAATTAAAAAGTAAAAAAATGTTAAGTACAACAGATTTAGGAACAGGAACAGGAATGCCAAAAACAATAACTCCAGGTAATCATGAGTTAAAAATTAATGGTGTTCATTTAGAAGAATTCTCTTTTATTGAAGGAGCATATCACTTAGTAATTGATGTTGAAACAGCACCAATTGACGGTTTTGAAGGTTTTATGATTGACAAAGATGATGCAAGTAAAGGTCATTATGCTGGTCAAATTGGTAGAGTAAAAGCTTCTCAGTATGCATTTGCTGATGGTGAAACTAAAAGTGGTATTAAAGTTAGTAGAGATAGATCTATCATGATCTTCTTGAAAAACTTATCTATGTCTTTAGATATTCTTCCTTGGTTTGAAGCTCAAAATAACAAATTTGGTACTATTGAAGAATTTGTTAAAAACTTTAATGATAATGCTCCATTCAAAGATCTTTATTTGAAATGGTGTATTGGTGGTAAAGAATACATGGGTAAAACTGGTTACTTAAACTATGATATGTGTTTACCAAAATCTGCAAATAACAAATTTGCTTTTGGTCCAGCAAATACTGGTAAAGTACTTGATTATGTTGAAGCAACTCACCTTAAGAAATTAGTGGTAGCTGAGAAGAAAGAATTTGGTCCTGAAGATGATGATTTTTCTTCTGCACCAAATGTTTCTACTGATTTTAGCTTAGACTAAAATACACTAACTTATATTAAAGGGAGTTAATAGCTCCCTTTTTTATTCTAAAAACAATTGTTATGATTTCTACTACAAATATCATTACTGATTTGAGACAAGTTCCAACTGAATGGATATTTGAGTATTACTTGAATCTTACAGAAAAATTAGTTGGTCAGGATATTAAGATGCATTCTGTTTTTGTTAAAGAGAATACTCCATCTTTTTGTATTTACTATAATACTCTTAAGGGTTATAAATTTAAAGATTTCTCTTCAGGTAAAAATGGAGATGCTATTGAATTTGTGCATCAGTATCTTAATTTAAGTAACCGTGGTTCTGCAGCAATGAAGATACTAGAAGATTATTCAGAATTTATTGCTAATAATGGAACTATTGTTGTTAACTCTGTACCAGAAAGTAGATATCAAGTATCTGATTATGAGATTAGACATTGGAATAGCTTAGATCAAGACTTTTGGATGAGTTACAAAATTTCATCTAAAATGTTGTCTAAGTATAATGTACAGCCTCTCAAGTTTTTTACTCTTAGCAAGTTGGATAACAATGGTGATTATAAAGAATTGAAGTTTGAGAATCAATATACTTATGGTTATTTTAAGGAAGATGGTAGTTTGTATAAAATCTATCAGCCTAAGAATAAAAAGAGTAAGTTCATAAAGATTAAGGATTATATCCAGGGATCAGAACAACTTACCTTTACCTCAAAGTATTTGATCATTACTTCTTCATTAAAGGACATGATGGCTTTTGAAACTCTTGGTATCAAAAATGTTGAATGCATTGCTCCAGACAGTGAAAATAGTTTTATACCTTTAACTGAAATGCAAAAATTAAAAAGCAGGTATTTCAAGATCATAGTTATTTTTGATAATGATGAAGCAGGTATTGAAGCTACTGGTAGATATGCTGCAAAATATGAGACTGAATATCTTATATTTCCATTAGCAAAAGACATTGCTGATTCAGTTGAGCAGCATGGTGTAGTAAAAACTAGAGATACAATGTTTCAACTCTTAAAGAATATACTATGAGTTACATAAAAGATCTCACTCTAAAAGAAATGTCAAAAATGCTTGAAGATACTGTAAAAGAAAATAGAGCTTTAGAACTTGAAATGATGGAACAAGCTTGTGAAATATCACAACTTAGATCACAGCTTAAACTTTTCAGAATTGGACATGGACTTAAAAACAAATTATAACTGATTTATGAGTTCAACAAATACAGCTCCTATATGGAGTAAAATTAATGAAGATATTTCAATCATAGAACTGAGAAAAGAAAACAGAGCTCTTGACATGGAACTTATGGAAGCTTATGAAAAAATAAGAAGTTTGGAAAATACTTTGGCTTTTTTAAAATTAACTAAGTTTGGTACTAAAAATGAAAAATTATGATAGATTTTTGGACATACAAAGGAAAAGTATTTGGTGAACTAGATATTCCTGAAGGAGCTATTGGTTTTATTTATCACATGACAGCAATAATAGATGGTAAGTCTGTTGCTTATATAGGTAAGAAGAACTTCTTTGCTAATATAAAGAGACCATTAGGTAAGAAAGCTCTGGCTGTTACCACTGATAAAAGACTTAAGAAATACACAAGAGTCATCAAGCCTGATTTTCTTAACTATTATAGCTCCAATGCTATATTGAAAAAAGCTCATAAAGAAGGTGTGCATATTAAAAGAGAGATCTTAATGATCTGCTACTCAGGCATGGAGCTTACATATCAAGAAACAAAACATCAATTTGTATATGAAGTATTAGAGAAAGAAGAGTTTCTTAATGGAAACATTCTTGGTCGGTTTTATAAAACAAAATAGTTATGAGTGAAGAAAACAAATTAATTGGGAGTTTATTAAAACTTGCTGATTTAGGTATAACAGCTATAAGAATTTCATATTCTGGAAGTGGTGATGATGGATCAATTGATGAAGTATTAGCTACAAGAGATAATGCAGATGATTTTGAAGATGTATACAGTTTAGATTTTTTTGAAGAAATAGATTCTGAAAACAGAACAATAATTGCTGATTGGTGTGTTGAAAAATTACTAAATGATATTGAAGATTGGTGGAATAATGATGGTGGCTATGGTTATTTATATATTAAAATTCCTTCTGGGGAATATAAAATTGAGAATAACATAAATTATGTAGAAACCTTTAATCATTCTGGTAAAATTTTAGATGTATAATTATGGCACATCCTTTATTACATGCTAAATCCTCTGTTAAGAAATGGGGAGGTCAGATATCTGATTATCAAGCAATTCATGAATGGTTTGATGAATCCAAAGCTTGGATAGGTCACAGTAAACATAGAATGTTCCGTCACCATAGTGAAGGTATATTTGAATGTGAAAAAAGATTTGGATCCAGTTTTATTAATTCTGATGGGGTAACTGTATATACAAGATATGTTGGAGAACAACATGTAAAGGAAGATTGCTTTGGTTATATACCAAGTGCAAAAGAATGGGTTGAGGCTTTAGAGTCTGGAAAACCAAAAGAGTGGATGCTTAAAACATTAAAAATTGAGGACTGATGACACAAGAAAAAAAAATTATTAGACTGAAAAATGAGAAAATCAAAGTGGTTTTCACAAATGAAGCAAATCCTGATGAGTCAAGTTTATCATTAGAATTTACTGTTACAAGAGATGCCGATAATCAAAAAGTTACAACATTGGCATTAGACCCATCTGTTTTTAATAGAGAAGACTCATTTATGGGTGAAATGTATATGAATACAGTAAACATTTTAGGAGCTGTTAAAAAAATATTTGATTCTGGAGAAATGTATGATGGTTTACATTCAATAACTACTGAGGAATACAAAGAATTTTTAATAAAGGTAAAAGGTGTTGATCCAGAAACCTTTGGGCCAAAAGTAATAAATGTAGATGGTGTTATTAAGAAAGAAGACTGATGGAAAAAATAAAATTTGAAAAAGAAGAAGTGCTGAACTTAATGAATATGATGAAGTCAACTGACAATAGTAATTCTGAATTAGCTTTTCAGATAATTGAAAGTAGCTTTTCTAAAGAGAATGAAGGTGAAGTAATATTACTTTACAAGTATTCAGGTAAAACAGCGGGAGAATGGGAAAAGCATGCTCCTAAAGTGTATAATTTTGTTAAAGAACATCTTCAAGGTAATAATAACCTATCTGCTCCAAGAACACTTACTATTATGTCAAACATAAAAGCAAGTAATGCTTCTGTGGAGTTATTCATGGAAACTTTTACTAATGAGCTTAAAGGTTACATGGAGCAATTAGGATTTGAAACTGAGAAATTTGAATTAACAATTAAGATGAAATAATGGATAAAGTTCAGAGTCTTAGTAAGACAAGTAAAGATCTTATGATGAAGGAGCCCTATTATGGCTACTTTCTTATAATGCTTAATAAAACGTGGAGAAATGATATTCCTACAGCAGGTGTTAGTAAAAATGGTATAAACTATCAGCTTGCTATTAATGAAAAGTTTTGGTTAGAATTAACTGATAATCACAGACTTGGAATTTTGAAGCATGAGCTCAATTAGGGCTCCTTATACAGTAATGTATATGTAAAATGTCTTAAATTGACGGGAACTCCCTAAAGCTTTATCTACTAAGCATACACTGTGAAGTAGTATGTGGCTGAACTAATCATTCAGGTATAGTAAAAAAGATAAAGATGTCTAAATGGGCAATCCGCAGCCAAATTTCTTGGTTATACTGTTTATTTTTGGTATATTGTAACATAAATACTTACATATATGAAAATAGAAATAGAACAAAAAGTAATTGATTATTATGTTACTGATAAATTATCAGGTAAAAAGATTGCAAGTATATTACAGTTAAATATAAAAAGGGTATTTGCAATTCTAAAAAGAAATAATATAAAATCAAGAACTTTGTCTGAATCATCAATGAAATATACTTGTCAAGATGACTTTTTTAATGTAATAGATACAGAAAAAAAAGCATATTGGTTAGGTGTTCTTTTTGCTGATGGTAATATTACAAAAAAAGCAAGTAAATCAGGACAGATAATTTTTTCATCAAAAGATAAAGATTGGGTAGAACAATTTTTATCAGATGTTGGATCAAATAATTCTCCTAATTGTGAATATCAAAAAGTATTTAAAAAATATATATGGAAAGCTCAAATAACATCAGCTCAAATGTATAATGATTTAAATAATTTAGGATGTACACCAGCTAAAACTAAAACAATAAGAATACCTATACTAAAGGATGCATTAATTCATCATTTTATAAGAGGTTATTTTGATGGTGATGGTACAGTTGGAGCCTACAAAAACTTAAAAAATAGTGATTGGAAAATCTTAAAATCAGGTTTTTGTTCAGGCTCAAAAGAATTTATTATTGAATTATTGAAAATATTACCAGTAAAAAATAAAACTATCAAGCAAAGTAAGGAATGTTATATTACACAACACTCTTTACATGATACACTTAAGTTATATAATTTTATGTATAAAAATTATACAGTATGCTTGAATAGAAAAAGACAAATTTTTATTGATTATTTAGACACATATGTACCAAGAAAGAGGTTCAACGACTACAATAGGCCATCCCAAGTGGATGAAGGTATAGTCTGATCTCATGTGAAAACATGAGTTAACAAAAATGCTTGCATATTGCTTTTGGACATTTGACAACATATTTCATGTTTAGTGACCATAAGTTAGCAAATGTTGCAATGGATATGGAAATCAACCAATATATTGATAGATCTTGGTTGCCAGGTGCTGAACTTGATCATGAACAATATAAAGCTTTGAAGAAAGCTGTATTAGAAGAATATCAGGCTGCTAAAGAAGCCGGAAAAGATAAAGAAGAGCTAGATCAAATAGCTAAAAAGTTACCAATGCGTGGTGTACTTATTGAAGATTATCCTGAATTGAATCTTGATCTTAAAGCAGGCTGCAGATATTATTATGATAAACTGAAAGAAGCTAAAGAACAAAAAGAAAAAACAGGAACATCTGGATCAGAAGCATTTGATCAATTATGTGATCAAATGGATTCAGAAATGAATACTGGAAATGAACATCCTACATGGGAAGAATTTGAAGGTATCAGTGAAGCAGAGCAGAAACTAATTGATAAACAGATTCAAAGAATTCTTACTGAAGCTAAAGAACAAACAGTCAAAAAGCAAGGTCATGTACCCGGTGAAGTGGAAGGTCTTATTAAAATAGAGGAGATAGTTCCACCTAAGTTTGATTGGAGGGGTTATATCAGAAGATTTACTGGAATCAGTACCAAAGTATATACTAAAAAAGTTAGGAGAAAGGAGAACAAAAGATTCTCAGATTTTCCTGGACTTAAAATCAAAATGAAACAACATATGTTGTTGGCTATTGATACTTCTGGTTCTGTAAGTGATACAGAGCTTAAAGAATTTATGAATGAGATTCATCACATTTATAAAGCAGGGGTTGAAATCACAATTATTCAATGTGATACCCGTATCAATAGTATTGAGCCTTATAAAGGCAAAAATGAAATTACTGTAAGGGGTAGGGGAGGCACAAGTTTTGAACCTGTACTTGACTATTATTCAGCTAATGGAAAGAAGTTTACAAGTCTTGTATATTTTACTGATGGTGAATGTTATACCCGTCAGAAACCAAAAGGAAATGTATTATGGGTTATTTCTGAAAGATCAGAATTAAACAAGTCACTTCCTGGAAAAGTTATCAAATTAGAGTTATAAAAATTAAAGTTATGAGTAAGTCAGTTCAATTAAATTTAGATGAGATTAAGGATTTTGTAAAATTCATGGTTAAGAATAACCAACATATTCAATCACAAGGAAAAGTTCCTGTAGCTATAAATGTGGAAGGAGACGCGGGGCTTGGTAAAACTTCATCAGTTAAGCAACTTGCAAAAGAACTTAACATGGATGTAATCAGATTAAACTTAGCTGAGTTTGAAGAATTAGGTGATTTAGTAGGTTTCCCTGTTAAAGAATTTGAAATCCAAAATGCTGAAGGTAAAAAGACATGGATCAATGAGCATCAGATTGATGCTGCAATGAAGAAAGGTTACAAGGTAACGGATAAAAGAATGTCACATGCTGCTCCAGATTGGATTCAAGGTAAGGGAGAAGGTGGATTCTTAATTCTTGATGATTATACCAGAGCTGACCATAGATTTATGCAAGCTACAATGACTCTTATTGATGAGCAAGCTTATGCTTCTTGGAAATTACCTAAGAACTGGCATATTTTATTGACTACCAATCCTGATAATGGAGATTACAATGTAACTTCATTAGATATTGCTCAAAAAACAAGATTTATTTCCACAGAAGTAAAATTTGATGTGAATGTTTGGGCAAGATGGGCAGAGCAAGTTAACATAGATGGTAGATGTATCAACTTTATGTTAATGCATCCTGAATTGGTTACTCAAAGTGTTAATCCAAGAGCAATCACTACTTTCTTTAATTCAATAAGTTCTATTGAAGATTTTGCAAAAAATTTACCAATGATTCAAATGATTGGAGAAGGTTCTGTAGGTCCGGAATTTGCATCAATGTTTACATTGTTTATCAATAATAAACTTGATAAAATTATTAGTCCGGAAACTATTCTTACCAAAGAAGAAGGCTATGTTTTAGGAGCTCTTAAAGCTGCTGTTGGTGAAGGTGATGATTTCAGAGCTGATTTATCAAGTATTATTGCAACAAGATTAGTAAACTATTCTTTGGTTTGGGCTGATAAAAATCCTGTTAGTAAGGATATGTCACAAAGATTAATCAAATTAGTAACTGATTGTGAATCATTTACTACAGACTTAAAATACTATTTGATTAAGGAAATTGTTAACGGAAACAAAGTGAAATTTGGTTCTTTGATGATAAATCCTGATGTAGTAAAAATGGCTGTGAAGTAATCAAAGGTGTGCTGTTCCCTTAAAATAACAGATTTATAATTATTAACAAAGATAGGGGGTGATTACATCCCCTATTATTTTATACTAAAGTTATGTTAGAAAATGCTTTACATATTAATATAAGATATCCCAGAGAAGGTAGTGGTAAATTATCTAAAGTAAATCATCTTATACTACAAGATATAAGAATTTTGCATACCGGAGAAAAGCCTGAAAGTTTTTTCCCAAATCTTTTAACTAATTATGTTGTAAATAAAGGTGACAAGTTTTATTTTTTAGAAAAAGTTTCTATACCTAGAGTTAAATTAAAGGAATTTAATGAACAAAATGGTACTAAAACCGTAAGAGATTTAGAATCTGCAACACACATTTTTGCATCAAAAGATACTATAAAGCTTTATACTCAACATGAATGGAGTTATACTATAAGCACTGAATTATTTAAATTCTTTTTTGATTTATATAAGGATTATTTTGATAAAAAAGAACAAGAAGATATCAGACAAGTTTTAGAATTTTATCCTCATGATCTTCTTTTTTGTGATTATACAAGTATGAAATTATTACAAGATACTGGTTTACCTAATTATGCTACTTTTGCAGCACATAAAGATTTTGGTAGTATTGCTAATTCATCTCATAATTACATAATAAGCTCTGAATATCTTTATATATACAATTCTATTAAAAATAAAGTTTTGTATGATGAATCTTGTTTAATCAGTCTTTTAAATGGTACTACTGCTGCAATCATTGATGAAAATCTATTTGGTAGTTTATGTACAATGTTGGATAGTTCAGATACTGATAACCATGTTTTGGCTATGGAAATAATGGCTAATTCTCAATATGAAAAAAGTTTGTTGTATTTACTTATTCTTTTCTATGAATATAGAAATATAATGTACAATCTTCCTTCAAAAAGACATGTTAATTTTAAATCTTTACTGAGTTATCTAAACTCTGATGGTTATATGCATTTCAATTTAGACAAAATTGTTGAGCTGTTAAAAGATAAAGGAGTTCTTACAACAGATATGTTAGATGTATTATTATATAGATATCATAAAGAAATTACAGATACAGGTTCAACAGCTATATTTAAAGTAAAGAATATTACAGTTGACCCTGAAATTTTAGCTTTTATGAACAAGCCTTATCAGTTCAATCTTGAAGAAGACTATGTACCTACGGTAGAGGAGGTGATTCCGGAAGATTTCTTAACTTACATACCAACTGTTGAAGAAGAAACTTTTACTGAATTAAATGAAGAACCTTCTGATGATTACTATAAAGAAATTGCAGAAGAAGAGCTTCCAGGTACAGTTTCTGAAGAAGAAAATATTGAAGCACCTATTGTTGAACCTAAAAAAGAAGAAGATGAGTCAAGCATTGATTGGTTCTAATGAGGAATTAGAACAATTTTATAGAAAGAAATTTTACTTTAGTTACAGTGGGATTAATAAGTTGCTATTTTCCCCAGCTATGTTCTACAATCATTATGTTCTTAACCAAAGAGAAGATTCTACAGATGCACATTTAGTTGCTGGTAGAGTATTACATTGTCTTTTGTTTGAAGAAGATAAGTTTGAAGAACAATTTTTAACACTACCGGGTAAAGTTCCAACTGATAGTCAAAAGAAAATTATTGATTATATTTTCAAATATCATTTGACAATTGGGAATAATACTTTATCTTTGGTGGACTATCCGCAGGATATACTCTCTCAACTACTCACAGCTAATCTCTATCAATCTCTCAAAACTGATCAACAAAGACTTGACAAAGTTTTAACTTCAGAAAACATAGAGTATTTTGAATTCTTAAAAGCTAGCCTAGGCAAAACAGTAGTAGATGAAGTGACTCTTACATCATGCAGAGCACAAGTTGAGGTCTTAAGAGCTAATCAAGATGTCAGAGCTTTATTACAGTTAGATAGAGATTCTTCAGATACTTCTATTAAAACTGTTTCAGAGTTAAAACTAACTTATGACCATCCAGACTTAGCTTTTGGATTACATGGTGTACTTGACAATGTAGTTGTTGACAAAAACTCAAAAACCATCTTTATTAATGACTTAAAAACCACTGCAAAATCAATTCAAGATTTCCCAGAAAGTGTTGAATACTATAGATACTGGCTTCAAGCTGTTATCTATACTGTATTAGTAACAAATCAATTTTTAAAAGGAAGGGAGGATAAGGAAGATTGGAAAATTCAAATTACTTTTATAGTAATTGATAAATACAATCAAGTTTATCCTTTTCAAGTGAGTGAAGAAACACTAGAGAAATGGAAAGCAGACTTCAAAGAGTTAATTGTCAAAGTTAAATGGCATTATGACAACAGAAGGTATGACTTACCATATGATCTAGCATTAGGTAATGTAAAATTGTAAAAATTATGGCTTTAAGTTCAGTGTATAGGAAATATTTCCAAAAATCCCAAGTATTTATATATCCGCTCTTGGGGATTCAAAG
>Ga0209299_1000008_pt1 | contig 127475 bp, 133 predicted proteins | sample S_140806_MF_Meta_FD_187326 | JGI IMG/M metagenome (GOLD analysis project Ga0209299, IMG submission 187326) | Freshwater microbial communities from Lake Simoncouche, Canada to study carbon cycling - S_140806_MF_MetaG (SPAdes) (version 2) | ecosystem: Environmental > Aquatic > Freshwater > Lake ...
AAATGCGTGATTGGTAATATTTTGTTACATTTGAAACATTTTTTTTCTGTAATTTCCTCCATAATCTTTCTAGTATTTAATTATAAATATCTAGAAAGATTAGAAAGGTATTTTTACCATTTTAAAATGGGAGGTCTGAATCTGGTTCGTCATCCGATTGTGGGTCTAAAGTTACAGCTGGTGTAGATTTAGAAGTTCCACCACCAAAAGACTCGGTAGCTACTGAATTACTTTCGTAAACATATCCACCTTTTTCAGTGTCCCATTTTGGAGTCTCTCCGCGAGCAATCGCCTCAAGGTAGTCAATAGGTTTTTTAGAATAAACGTCTAACCAAGTTAACTCATTATTAATCCATGCACTTGCCTGTGCTGGGTCTGTATGAACAGGAGCTGGGTCGTCGTACATAACTGTAGATACTGTTGTATACTCCTTACCTTTTGGAGTTTTAGCTTTAGATAACTCAATAACCAAATCACGACCTTTTTCAGCATCAGTGATGTCACCTTTGTTTCTCCAAATTGGAATGATTTTATCTAAGATACCATCATTCTTGTAATTGTGTTTGAATCTCCAAAATTTTGGACCGTCTTCTTCATGGTCTCTGTCGATAACCTTAACGATATAAAATTTACGAGAACGGTATTGAGCCGCTAACAATTTGTCAGACTCTTTACCTGTTGCAATTAACTCTTCGTAAACCTCGTTTAAAGGTGAACGTTCGTTATCGTTCTTACCTGGGTCGTAGAACTTTTGCCATTGTCCACCTACTTGGATTTCGTGGTACCATGCTTCTTTGAATGGTGAAGAACCATCTGTGGTAGGAAGAATTCTTACTCTTCTCTGACCTGACTTCTCTTTATCCCCAAGGATTAAAGCGAAATACCTTTTCATTCTTTCGTCTTGCGACATTTTACTTTGGGCCCCGCCCGATGCGCTTTGCGTTTTTTCGTACTGTGCCAATACGGCGTCTAATGAACTCATGTTTTTAAGTTTTAAATTATTAAATGTGTTATACAATTATAGGTGAGTCTATGCGTTTTGTCAAATAAAAAAGGTGTCTTTCGACACCTTTAAATTATTTAAATGAAGTTTTGTACGTGTCCGTTTCGGCAGCTCCTCCAGGTTGAAATGAATTTTTAATGTCAGATACGTTAATGTCTTTTACTTCGTCTGCAGTTAAAATATAATCATTTTTTCCCGTCTTTTCCATCTCTTCTGATTTATCATCAAAAAATTGTGAAAGTTTTTGGTTGAATGGATATGAATCGTAAGTTCTTAACTCTAATTTTTCTTGTGGAGTTTTTTCTCTGTATTTTTCAATCTTAGCTTCAAGTGAATTTAACTTATTCATGATGTTATCCATCTCTCCAAGTCTTGATTGTAAATCATTTAATTGTCCAAATAGATTGTTAAAATATTCTTCTTGTTTTGTTTCAATACTTTTTTGTGAGTCTACTAATTCTGTAATATCAAGTTCTTCAGATTCACCTTCACCTTTATCTGTTTTTTCTTCAGACTCTCCATCGTCGTTAAGTTTCTCAACGTCGGGGTCGTTTTCAACATCTATAGGTTCTCCACCTGCTGGTGCTGGCGCTGGGGGTGGTACCGCTCCTGCTTCCGCTGGAGGTGGTGGAGCTCCCGCTCCTACGTCTCCTGGTAATGGTGCCAATGCCCCTAAATCTTGTTCAGGTGCTGCAACGTCAGCCGCTTGTTCCATGATATATTGATTGATACTTTTGTATCTATCAATCTCACTTAATATTTTTTTATCTAAACTCATTTGTTTTATCCGTTTAATAGTTGTTTAATTCCTCTTGATGTTTCTACTCTAACTTTTCTGTTAGCGTTAACTTGATGACCTGCTCTTTCGATAAGTCCATCTCTTTCTCTAACGGTGTAACAATCCCCTGTGTCTAAGTCACATACTTGTTTTGTTCCGTCTCCGTTATCTTCTTCAGAATATCTTGTAGATTTTCCTAAGTAGTTGTCTAATGCTGTTTTTATGTTCATAAGAATCTTTTTATATAAATATGTTGTTATGCTATAAAGTGAATGGTGGACTCAATACTGTTTGCACCAAGACTTCTCCGCCTATCGGTGATGTATACCCATATGGTAGATAGTTTATTTTTAAATTAAAAGTACCTTTTGAATTTACAGTATAAACATAGGTATATTTGTAGTCAATTCCTTGTGTTTTAGAAGCAGATAGTACAGGGTACCCATCTAAATCTACAATTATGTTATCACCATAATCAGCATCTTTAAACTCAGGAGCATTAAATTTATATGTTATATAACCTCCCGCAAGTTTTTTAATATTAAAGTATTCAGTACCATTTCCTTGTATTACATCACTTTCTCCAACCAATGTAATTGACAATGGTTTTTCAGGATACGTTAGTTTCTTTGTTGTTACATTATTTCCTGAACGAGTAAAATTGAAATTGAATGCTTGTTCAACTGGTTTTGGGTATTTAACTTTATCTGCGGCTATTGCATTAACAACAAATTGTATTGTAACTATTTGACCGTCCTTAATTGGTAACGTTTTAAATGGTTCAATAGGCTTATTAATAATAATATCCGCAACTTCACTATATGTTATATTAAACACATTATTAATAACATTATTACTAAGGATTGTTTTTGCTTCTCTATTTAATTTTTTGGTTTTGGTATTGTTTGTTATAACTTCATCAAACACAGATATATTCATATTAACATCACTTTTTATAGTCCATGTACCTGCATTAGGATTAACATTAACTGTTAATTTATTTGTTATTTCTCCATTAAAAATATCTTCTGTTGTAGATAATAATGTCAAAGGTCCAGTAGTTTGTGGATTTGTATTAATTGACTCCACATTTGCCAATTGCGTTGTTGTATTTGCTGCCGTTGGATTGGTAGCATCTCCTGGTGATAATGAACTAACCCCATTCAACGCAGGATTATAGTTAAACAATACATTCCCTGTAAACGTTCCATGGTCAGTTTTAATTTCAATTTTACCTGAAGCAGCAACAGTTCCTGTGGCAATCTGAGGTACAACAAATCTTAATGTTTCATCATTATAAATTGTTACATCTTTAAATGGAACAACTTTATTCATAAGTTTAACTTCTTTAGTTGTTGATAAGAATCTACCATTAACTTGTACAATAGTTCCTGTATATCCCTGTAATGGGGCGAACGATGTAAACACTGGCGGCGGACATAAAATTGTTGAGTTTGCCATGCTTGAAACTTTGTCAATCATTTTTAATTGCTCACTAATACTTGCAGACTCAGCAGGTGTTTTAGCGTTTTTAATGTCGGCTTTAAGTTCTGTTTTCTTAATTGCCGATTTTAAATCTTTAGACGCATCTAAACTCGATAACCCAACATTAACTGCGGATGATAAAGCTTTATATAATGTATCTGTTGTTTCTTTAAATTGAGTAATATTTGCATCATAATACTCAGAACTAACATTAGAACCTGGCCAATCACAAATATAATATTTCGCCAATCCTCCTGATAAAATTCTTGGAATATTTGGTTCAATTCTTGCACCCATAAATCTAACATATGAATCAAGAGTGTCAAAATGTGTCACAGGGTGTGATATGTTTGTTGACGGATTACTCTTAGACTTAACACAACTATATGTTGTTGATAATTGAGTCGTTTGAGACCCCCAATCAACATCTAAAGAAATCATACCTAAGTTATTATTCCATCCGTTAAACAATCCAATTTTACTACTTGAGGTTTGTTGGAAAGTTTTAAGATACGACATACAATATATGATAGTTTGAAGACTAACATTATTTGGAAATAATCTTGTTAAAGTATCCGCTAATTCTTTTTCATTTTTATTTGTTAAATCTCCTTTCACTGAAACGTACTTACCAGGACTATTAACAGGATTGTACACTTTAAGAACATTACCCTCACAAGAATTTGTTGTATCTAAAGTATTATCTGCTTTTTGAGAAATTTGTTGTGCCTTAACCGCGTTAGTTGTTCCAGATACTGTTACACTATCTTTATTGATTTTAAGAAGTTCTTCTAACTTAGTAATAAGGTTTTGATTAATACTCTGTAAGAAAGTATCAATTGCTGGCAAATCATAAATACCCTGTCTAATTCCTGTAAATGTTGTTTGAAAATTACCAGGTTGTATTGTATGTTGCACATCTTGAATCATGTACGGTCCATTAAACATTGGAACGTGTCTTAAGTTAAAATACATCGTTGGTTGTAACAAGGCATTACCTAAACAAACAACACTACATTTATAACTTCTTTGTTTATAAAGATTATATAAACTTACGTTTTGTGTTGCGGTTTGTCTACCTGACGATTGGTCAACCATATTCAATTGAGTATTAATTGATTCTGATGTTGCAGTACCATTGTCTTGACTAACGCTAAACGAATAGAATATATTTTGATTTCTAATACCAATATCTACGTTAAACCCAACACATTTATTTGATACCGCCCAATCTTTTTTACCTTTATAATCTTCAATTAATGGATTTTCAGAAGCTCTCCTCATTTCAAATGCATCATCTCTAAATTTAAAGTTACCTTTAGGTAGGTCTAAATATTGCGAAGGTTTACCCGCATAAAAACAAACCATTTTTGGTCCTGATTTTCTATAATCAACATCCAAATATGTTCCCCACATACTATTAGCAAAATCTAATGAACCCTCAGCCTTTGGAATTGTGGTTCCATCAACATCTTGTACGTTGTAAAAATTAACGTATGCTGGTAAATTCATAATATTAAAGTTATTCTTAATAAGAATACCACTAATAAACGTATAAACACTCATGGCTTGGTTAAGAGAATATTCTCCATTACCTTTACCTCCTCCAAACATATACTTCAAATCAAAAATATCTAATAAGATAGTGTCACCAATATTTCTTGATGCTCTATCTAAGAACATAATATCCTCAAATAATGTTTTAGTTTTAAAATCACCACCAGCAATCCATTTGTCATTTAATGCTTTAAACACTTCGTAGTTCTCAACTTTACTTTGTTCTCCACTAATAACACTTTGTACTGTACTCGAAGGAATTTGTTGTTGATTTGGTAAAGCTACCCTAACACCTGACAATACACCATTTAAGAAATTATTTTGTAAATCCGTTTCTAAACCAAGATATTGAGTAATATTATTTTTAAATTGTGCCACAGTCATTGTTGGACTCTTTAACCTTTGAGTTGCATACATTTTAATTATTGGCGTCAATAACACAACATTCTGTTCGTTGAACTCAATATTATTATCAATAAAGAAATCAGTAATATACGAACCGTTATTTGTATAGGTAACTCCATTAATTGTTGAGAACCCAACATTGGTTTCAAGTGCGTTCCACGCTTTGGGGTTTAATAATTTAGATTGGGTTAGTGTTAACGTTCCTCCATTAATTGGTAAAGTGCCTTTAACGTAAGGGTTAAAAGTTATCGGGTCAGTAACTAATTGTTGTCCATTATATGAAAGATAGGAATTAAAAATTCTGTAATCATAATTAGATGGATTACCATATCTAAAAATAATATCGTATTCCATAAACGCTCTAATTCCATTTTGAAATACGTCATATTGTGAATTAATTGTTTTATTAAAATAATCGTCTTCTTTTTGTTCCGTACCTTGAGCGGGTACCGTCATTAATGTTTTAAATAACGATTGGAAGTTTCTGTAATTGGCATTTAGATTAACAGGACTTTGTCCAAAAGTTACTGTTTGGGCACTAACATCCGTATTGCTCATTGACTTTGAGAAATTTAAAAACTCTTGTTCAAATGTGTCCAAAATTCTTTTTTCAAAAACGGAAAATACTTCTTCAATTTTTGAATATGAATTTGTGTTTAAAAAATGAATAGGTGTTTGTGGATTCTTAGTATCAATAAAATTAAGATATGAATCAGGACTTGGGAATGCTATTTGATTATTGTCATAATATCCAAAGTTTGGCGCGGGCCATAAACACCTAACAGAACCGTTATAAACACTACTATTTGATGTTAAGTTTATTTTGGTAGTTGGGGAAGTTGTGTCATTTGTCAAACAAGCTCCTGCGGTTTGATTAAATGAAGTTCCAAAAGATGGAACAACAAAATACTGTATTCCTTTCGTATTATCTTTAGGATTACAGTTAATACCTATTTCGGGTGTTTTATTTGGAATCATTACCGACCAAGTTATTAGTCTTAAATTTTTTGTTCCTTGGGTTGCGGTATTAATATTTGAAGTTAGAAAATTATACATCTTCAATCCATTGTTAACACTTTCTTGAATTTCTGAGTCAGTATATCCTTCATACAAATTATATCCATTATAAAATAAGTTGAAGTCGTTAATTAATTTAGGATAAAACCCTATTTGCATATTAACGTTGTCTGTAGTTTCACTTTGTAACACTACAGGTCTATCAACTCCTTCGTATTTAAATGTATAAGGTTTTGTTGTGGTATTAGTTATTGGGTCATAGTTTATAGTATAGTCAAAGTTTTTCCAAACATCTGTTAAGATATCAACTCCAGTGTCTTTGTATTTTTTATATCTATGCCAAACGGAACCATACTTTATCATCCAAGCATATGGTATTTTATGTATTGCACCAAATTTTTTAAAACAAGATGCAATGTAATCTAAGTCAGTTGTTACATTACCGTCAGTTGTTGTCTTATATTTTTCTCTTAAACTCGCTAATGGTAATGAATTAAGGAAAAGATATGCCGCTTGTACATAAGGGTATGGGTCATTAATTTTAGAATTGGCAACTCCATTTTGAATTGCATTAACAAAGTACGGAGTATTCAACATTGATGTTGTAGTTCTTGGTCCTAAAAACCCTGTTGGTGTTGTATAGTCACAATATCCCTCAGTAGCAATAAAATTATTAGGAGTTCTTGTTGTATAAAATGCGGATAACCCTGGTATTGCACCTGAATAAACTCCTGAAACTATAGCAGATAAAGTTGGATTTTGAATTAACAAATAAGAAAAATTAGTTACGGGTCGATTTGTTTTGTAATTATTAACATCTTCAAAATTTGCAATAATCTTTCTTGGTTCAAAAATTTTCAATGTTTTTTTAGTATCATAAACTTGATTACCCGCAGATGTTGAACTTTGATTTAAGTTATTTAAACACCATGATGGGTCAGTAAATGGTAAAGTATCAACAACCATAGGTTCATTAGATGCGTTCGCAATTAGTTTTGCAAGAGCTTCCGATTTGGTACTAAGTTGTGGTATTTTACCTAAATCATTAATACTCAATACACTAAAAGAATTATTAGTGATAGATTTAATATACGGTGTTACAAAGAAATCTCTAATATGGTCTTGATATGCTCTACCTGTACCCATATTTGATATGGTACTTAAAAATTGTTCGTAGTTAGATGCATTTAATCCGTAGTTTTTTAATTTAAAAGTAATATATGGTGAACTCACTCCTAAACTTGTTGTAATATTACTAACCTCAGTTTCAATATTAAGTTTAAGTAAGTCATTAATTTGACCTAAGTTAGCCCTAACTAACCCTGAATAGTGTGAAGTTAAAAATTGTCTCTCCCATATTTCGTAATAAAATTTAATCTCTTCTTTATTCTCATAGGCAATTCCTAATGATGGAAATTCAATTGGATTAATATTAATAATATTTGTATCTCTTTGATTAGCTAATGGAGGCGCAGAACTAGGGTTTTGAAACTTCATTGTTAGTCCTTTCATATACTCTTCCACAAATTGTACCTCAGGCCATTTAGCGTAATTACCTCCTTGTGTTCTATCAATAACTGTTGGGTCTGCGATATATTTTAGTTGGAATCTACCTTTTTTGTCTTCAGGTGTTTCAACAAAAAATTGTGGCCAAGGATAAACAGGAATTTGAGCATTCTCAGCTGCGGTATTACCCAATAAAGAACCTTGTGTTTGTTTTACATATCCTCTTGTTTCAGAACTTGGAGCTGAAGCATCGTTATCTAAAATCGCGGCCTTTCTAACAGGGTCGTATTTTACGTTCCAAGCTTTAGTATGGACATCATCCATTAATCTAATAAAACCTTCAGCGGATGCCATGACAACCGCAATCATATTTCTAACCGTAGGTTTAAACCCAAGTCCAGTATCTTTATCTTCAATCTTTCTTAATAAAGCTTCGGTTATTATTGACTCATATTCCGATAATTTTTTATTTGCTGTTGTTTCTAAAGAAGATATTGTTGCATCAAATTTACCCTCCCCTTCAAACACAAACCATTTTTCTTTTGTTAAACTATAACTCTCTTTTCCATTAACATCCGTCACTTGAATATTATTAACAATTCCAACAAATTTAGCTCGAACTGCGTCTATTGATTCTTGAGTTGGTGTTATAATCCCTGTCTGAGCCCTTGTAGTCTCAACCCAATCAATTTGAGAATCACTTGGAGCTTCAATTACAATCATATCCAATTTAATTGGATTTGGGATTGGAGATGTTCCTTTAACTCCAAGGGTTGTATTACCTGCAAGGGCTTCATTAAATTTTTTAATGTTACTATCTAATAATGATAGTGCATCTGTCTTAGTAGTTTCATTTGTGGTATTAAAAACGTAAACTTTTGTTTTCTTATCCTCTAAATAAATCGCTTTTGGGTTCAAATAGGTATTAAACCATGAACTATTTGAATTTCTAATACTTGAAAAGTATTGTGTTAAAATACCTTTATAATTCCTAATATTAGTTAAAGATTCAACATCAGCCTTTGGAAAAGAATTTGTAATGTTTTGTTCAAACGTATCCAATTTTGCCATTAACTGAATTAATGTAAGTTCGGGTAAGTCTTTAGGTATTAAACCTTTGGCTTTGTATTCACTATAAACTTCAACAATTTTTTGATACCCAATTTCAGTAACTAATTCAGTAACAACTGCGTCACTACTATTAGTATTATTGGCTCCAATCGCAGCTTGTACTTTTGATTGGGACTCATTTGCTTTATTTGAAGTTTGAGGTGTTACTGGTGTTTGTGAAAAATTAAACCTCTGAGCATACATGTGTGGTGTTGCCAATAAATGTCCCATCGCAACCTCATTCAATATGTTAAATTTATAACCTTTAAATGTTAAAGTTATTTGATAATTCCCACTAAGCGAATTAAATGCCGCATGAAACTTTTCTAAATTAAGTTGATATCTTACCGCCTGGCCATAAAACCCTTTAAGGGTTAAGTAAAATGGTGGATAAGGTAAATTAAAAAAGGCTGAGTATGGTGAATTATTTCCTAATTGAAATAACGCTTTACCCTGAACATCTTCCAATAGCATTGTTACTGAAGGTATGAATGAACTATTGGTTGTAATATTAATACTAGTAATACCTAACAACCCATTATCTATTACATTTGCCTCATTGGCAACACTATTTGTAAAAAATGGTTTTGCTCCTCCGCTAGGTTGTTGTCCTATCTGAGCTGGTTGGTTAGTTCCATCAAATTTAGTTGCATTTTGACCAGTTAACTCGTCGTAGTATCCTGTACCTAAGTAACTATTTTTAGTTGGTTTAAGAAAATTAAGTTTTGCGACAGAAATTGTTTGTAACCCACTATCTTCAGGACTAATACCAACCGCTAGTTTTGTTCTTGGTAAAACATCCGCCTCTAAATTAGCATACATAACTAAGTTTTCATGGTCAACTAATCTTTCTTGAATTTTTCCATTACTAATTGTTTTGTTTGGGTCGACTAAAATAAGGTTATTATAGTCAAACTCAACATATATGTCTCCACTCTTGTCTGGTGATAGGTTACCTGCCATAATAATAAAAATAATTTTCTAAAGCCGCTTTATAGTCCTGTAAAGATGGTAGTAATGGGAAAGGAATAGTCAACACCGCTCCATCATATATATTGTTTTCAAGTCCTCCAAATTGTGGATTTGCTTGAAGTATTAGCCAACTAAACACAGGTGAGCTATAATATTCTTGTGATACCTTATCTAATCTACTTTGAGCAACTTTATATATATATGACACATCAGTTGCTTTTTGAGGTATGTAAACATATGGCACAACAGTTTGCTCACCATTAATTAAAAAATCACTATATCTATTCCAATATTGATATGCCATTAGTTTAGTTTTGCTTTAGATATGTATGCACCTGTTGAATTTCCGTTAATATCATTCCAAGTGTTATTATTTGTATTTTGATTTGTTGTTGCTCCCAATCCTTTAATCATATTTTGTTGTGAGGTTTTAACTTGTGCGGCAGCTGTGTTTGCGATAGTATATGTAAATACTCTTTCTTTTTTATCAAACGGTGTGTATACCAAGAAGTTTTTTAACTTTGTTTTTTCCATATTTTCAATAAACGCCTTAGTTATATTATTCTCACTTAAAAATATTGGTTTAGCAGTTTGTTGCCAATAAGCGTCAAACACCGCTTCAATATTATCTTGACCACCTTTAATGATAGATGCATTACCAATAATATTACCTATTAAGGCCTTTTTAAATGTTTCATATTTTTTTTCATCAAGAACATCTTCAGACATAATCATATATTCTCTTCTAAATGAAAAATTATCAAATGATAAGTTTGTACTAAAAGGTAAAAAAACTTGTTCAACCGTAACCTCTTTAGACACTCCATCATTTGTTTGGAAAACTAACTTGCCTTCATACTCAATTTTATCATAAATAAACTTTGTATTTGACCATATTGCTTCATTAAACTCTCCAATGTTTATTTGTACTTTTTTAATATCCTGAATCAATTCTTGTAATGTATTTGTTACAGTAGAACTAGTTGCCACCTTAGTTGTACCTAAAGTTACATATACTTTAACATTACCTGTTTTACCTTGTAACCCATCAGTACCTGTATTAGGTACACCATCAAAGGCTATAAGATTGACCCTACCTAAACTTTGAATGTAGCTTTGTTCTTCGGTTGTAAGTTCTTGTATTATTTTTGATACCGCATTTTGGAAAGAACTTCTTTTATTTTTAACAAAATTAAAATAGTTGTCTTGAACTGTTTTTGTTAACCTTGGTGAAAATCCTCTTACAGTATTATTTATAAATTGTATAAATGGTTCATTTCCGTCTGTGATATTTTTTTCAAACGTCCCAAATATTTCATTAAACCTTTTTTCAACATTGGATGGTTTACCAAATAAAACTACAGGTGCAGGATTTACAGTACTTCCATTAACATTAAGGTTTCCTTGGGTGTATGAACGTTGTAACATCCATTGTTGTCTTACCGCATTATTATATTGATTAACAGTTTCTTTTGTTTTATTAACTACTGTGGTAAAATATGTTTGAGTATCTGTAACAAATTTTGCCATAAAATCAGAATAACTCAGGGTACCTGTTTCGCCATCATTATTAATTACGTTAGTAAGAATAGTTCCTACAGTTCCATTATTATTTTGTCCTGCATTTGGAACCGCTTGATTTAGTGCTGGTGCCGATACCGTATCCTGTTTCCAAAATTCCTCATCTAACACTTTTAAGAAATCTTCATTAGCTGTAACTGTAGACCTGTCGTCATAAATTTCAGTATTTGCATAATAGTTAAAACTTAAAGCATTTTGCAATCTATCAACCGATTCTTTTAATCCACTACCTCCAACAAAGTTGAATCCCATAGTTACGTTAGCAATCATTGGTTGTACACCAATGCCTTCAGGGTTAAGGTCTAATTCCTCATAAGTTAATCCTAATGATGTTGGAATAATTTTGGTATTATAAAAATCACCAATTCTTAATACTAATACTGGTGGAGCTCCAAATGCAGTGTTAACAGCATTATTATATTCTAACACAGGTGCCCCACTTGGAGTGTTCTTCTTAATTGTTGGTATTGTATTACCTGGTCTCATACACTGTTGTAAGAAAGTAAGTCTTGTATTTAAACCTTCAGGTGTTGTTGAGTGAAACGCTGGTTGGAAGAACTTTAACTTATCTTTCAAGTTATCATACACCATTGGTGTTTCCGTTTTAATTGTTTCAAAATAATCACACTCGGATAATAAATTTCTTAACACTCTTTTAGTGATATTATCTCTTCTGATACGTTGTTGAGTAACTTCTTCCGTTCTAACAGTAGTTGTTACAACATTTCCAACTAAAACCTGAGTATAGTTTGGTGGCGGTGGTGGTATTGGTTGTGACAAAGTGCTTTCTGTTTTTGAAATGTACGCCCTTCTACAAGCCATAGAAGGTATTGTATAAATGTCCTTTGAGCCTGATTGTGTGTCTCCTCCTTTGGCTTGAACATCTTTATCTGTACAATTATATGTGTCTCCCGCGGTTTTTACGTTTTCCAAAGTATGTGGGCTAACATCATTTTTTTGCTTTATTGTAGTTGCCTTTAATACTTGAGCTACGGGAATTGTAGTCTCCTCCCCCTTAGGATTTCCGTCTTTAATTAGTAATCTTTTGCCAAAAAATTTAATAGTATTTGGGTTTTCTGCAAAAAATTTAGTAAGTGACTCGATTCTTCTTTTTGATAATTCTCTATTATAAGATATAGTTGCTGGCGCAGAACAACTAGAATCAATAACAATAGTAACTGTACCATCAGGATATTGTTCAAATTGATTTTTTAAATCCTGAGCCATAGCCTTTAAAACATCATAATTTGGTGTTACAGTGTCACTAAAAAAAGTACCTAAATTGGCAGCACGTTGTCTATATATATTAATATTATTTTGGTTGGTATATCTCTTATACTCAACATCATAGTTTGGTGCAGTATTTGGTTTTGGATAATCGTTCTCAAAATACGCTCCAATATTTAAGTATTTATCAAAATATTCTTTACCTAAAGGATTAGATTGCGCAACAACTGTTGCACCTTTTGTTGGAGCGTCTTTACCTGTTTGAATAGTTTCTTTAATAAATTGAAGCTCCTCTTTTGTAGCCTCTTTGGAAGTTATAACATCTTGTAAGTAAGATAACTCTCCAGGAGGGATTGTATAATATTTTTTAGCAAGTTCATATAGGTCATACTTTCTACAACCAGCAAAGAACGAATCTAAAATACCATCAATTCTAGCTTTATTAGTTTCATTGTTTAATACTTTGTTAACAATAACATTTAACACAGAAGGATGGTCAACAACAATTTTCCATGTTAAACTTCCAGTTCTTGTTGTGTTTTTATATGTATATATAGGTTCAGGCCTTCCTAAGAAATCATGTCCATTCCAATTGGGAGTTACAGACTCACTAAAGGTTAATCCGTATGGAGGGAACCACATTACTCGTCCACCATTTGGACCTCTCTCACATACCGCTAAATCCGATACAGAGTTACCTGGAGCTCCTGTTCTCCAAGCTAAATTTTCCAATGAGAACATATATTTTTTTGCATAACCCGTATTACCCGCTCCTCCTATTATGTTAGTAGAGCTATGTCCTCCTTCCATTTTGTTTGGAGCAATGTTAAGGTTGTATGTATTGTCTAATACTGAATCGGAAAATCTTCTACCGTTAACCGTAATACCATCAACTTTTTGAAGGTCATTGTATTGTAAGTAAGGTATATCTTTGGCAAATACTCTACAGTATTCAGTTCCAACTTCTTGACCAATAGCACCTGTGTATTTATATACTCTTGAACCCTTAGTCATTTCTTTATATCCATCATGGAAAACTTTACTCACTTGGTCAATCGCATTACCTACGTGTTGTAGTCTTCTACCTCCTTGAGGTTGGCTATCAATGATTCTTTGTGTTTGGTCTAATATTGAACCTTGTTTAAATGTTCTTTCTGTTGACTCGGTTGAATTGTATGATGATGGTTTAAAGTCTTGGTCTTCGTTAACAATCAATCCACCGATACCGACTGTTTTACCAGCATTACCTTTATACTTAGGAGATACCCATGTAAATCCACCTTCAATACCACCACCATTTGAATATGTAGGACCGTTGGCTCCTAATCTAATTTCTTTACTTGGTCCTTCATATAATTGAGCTAACTCAGATGGTCCATACACAGGAGATTGTTGTTCTTGTCCAAACGCATTTACAGGAACATCACCACCAGGTGAGAACACTCTTGATGGGTCAGAAGTTAAACTACCAATATAAAAGTTGCTATTATTAGTTAATGTACCCGTTAGAGCTCCACCTAATCTATCAATTAAAGTTCTTTCGTAATGTGGTTTGTATTTGTTAAAATCAATATTTTTAAATAAACGAGACTTTTGTCCTGCTCCCATGTTGTTATACATGATTTGAGAACCTGTTTGTCCACCACCTAATAACTTATTAAAGAACTTACCAACAGTACTTTGTTTAAATGCAAGTGATAACTGTTGGATAGTTGTTGGTTGACCTGGATTAACTGTTGGGTCAAAATAAGAACCTGGTATTGTTGAAGTTGGTAATATACTTCCTCCTAATCTTAAAGCGAAATTAGCCGCCGCTAAGATTGGATTTGCATTTACCGTAATTGTATAGTTTGGTTCCAATAAAGGAACGTTACCTGAAATGATATTAACTAAGTCGGTACCACTATTAACATTTAAAATATTAGCTCGTCCAATAGTATCTTGTCTAATCTGAGCGGCAATTCTTTGTTCAAAATCATGTCTAAGTGTTTGTGCTCCTAATTTGGCAATAAATGAATCTTGACTTAATGAGCCATTACTTCCACCAGGGTTTTGGGAAAGTAAGATTGATAAAGGACTATAGTTTGATGGTACAAACGTTGTTGGGTATGGTTGATTGTTGTAGTTGTTTGTTGTTTGAGGTTTGTCTAACGAACCAAAGAACTCAGCACTATCTAATTGTATTTGTCCACCGTTAGAGAATACGTTAAGTGGTTTCCACTTTTGTGATTCAGGTAATGATTGAGCAACAATGTTGGCATCTTGAAATCCATACTCACCGTCATTTGACTTAGTATTCATTAACCCGCCTGGGTCAGGAACTTGTTTGTATCCACCTTCATTACCCCATTGGTTAAGAGGAAATAATTTGTTTGCAAAAGATGGCTCATCAATTAATTGGTCAGGACTATCTTGAACCGAAGTATCCGATTGAATGTATTCTGTATTAATAGGGAGCGTAGGTCTGTTAGGGGACTTAGCATAAGGTGTTAAGTTCCTAGTTATAAGTTTCTTTCTAAAACCATCCGAATTTATAAAATCTAAAGGACTTCCCATTAATATCTTTAATTAATAAATAGGTTAAGGACTATTTTTTGTTTATTGATTTCCTACCCTTGGAATATAATTACTTTTAAATGGTCCGTTTGGTGTGCTAACATTGATAATATATTCTTTTGTTTCCGTACTATTCCATTTTTCAACCAACATTTTTGTAATCTCTTCTTTTTGAGATGAACTTAAATTTTCAGCACCTCCTTTAAAATCAACCGTTATGTTGAATGACCCTCCAACTTTAACCTCAGAAGAACTTTTACTTCCAAATGGCCCACCGTTACTACTAACAACATCTCTAACTTTAGATGAAGCGTTGGTTCCTTCAATTAAACTTGAAATTGGTCTGTTTCCATCACCAGTGTTTCTAGTTGTTTGAGTTTTAGTTTCACCTAACATTTGGTCGATAAAACTTCTGGCGTTTATATCAATTGCATTTTTATCACCTAACTGTGAACGTGTTTCTTGTAATGTTTTTATAATATTTGCTTGAGCATCCTTACTTAAACCCTGTAATTGAACTCCAGCTTTAGTTAAATAATTTGATAACGCGTCTGTTGTTGAAACGTCTTTATTTGCAATATCTTTAAATAATGATTTTACGTCGTCAAAAGAATCGGTAAGTGTATCTCTAACTTTTTGTGGAGAACTAAAGTTTTTAGATAATGCTCCCGTTAAACTTGAAGATAATTTTCTAATAGCTTCTGAACCAGTTAAGACATCTTTTTGTGTTACCGCTCCCCCTAAAACTGCAGACTTAATTGCCGAAACATTACCAGCAATATCCGCGCTAATAGTCATTTGAGATTTTGCAATCTCTTCCATTGTTTTAGGACCTTCTTTTTGTTCTTTAATTAACTTATCAAATTCGTCTTGAGTAAGTTCAGAAAGTTTTCTTGTTTCTAATTCTCCTTTTTCATTTGTAAGTTTAACTTCATACTGTCCACCTTCACCCATTTTAGCAATGTTTGCCAAATATTGTTTGTCTTCTTCACTTCCAAGTTTAAGTCCTGCAGCGTTAATAGATGAAAGTCTTTGGTCTAATTCAGCCGCGGCTAGTCCCATTTTACTCATCTCTTTAGCACTAACACCAGTTTGTTGCTCCATCTCTCTAAGAGTTAACACACCTTGTGGGTTAATCTTGAAAGTTTTTGTTTTTTCGTCAAAATAGGTAAATTGTTTTGCAACATCTGCCAAACTATTTTGAAGCCCTGATGGGTCATTGATAGATTGGTTCATTAATTGGAATGGGTCTGCAAGAGCTCCTGCACTAACGCCTAATCTTTGAAAAGCCGCGGCTACTTCAATAGCACCTTCAGGATTTAATACTTTATCCGCAAGTCTAAACGTTTCCCCCATATCAAACCTCAACATTGAAGCTTGAGCCGCCATTTTGGTTAAACCTTGAACCCCTCCCTCAAATTGGTAACGATTCATTTGTTCCATGTTACTTCTAACGTCCGCCATCACTTGTTTGGTGTTTCCACCTATACTACGAACATAGTTAACTGAATCTTCTAATTGTTTACCAACTTGTTCAATTCCAACACCAACATTTAAAAATCCATCTGCAATTTCTTTAACACTTCCACCAATTACTTTAGTACTGGCATATAACTTCTGAACATCTTCAGTATTTGCAACAACGTTTCTTCTTGAGGCTTCTGCAATTTGACCAATAGTTTCACCAACAGCACCTAAATCTCCACCTAATCTAACAACATTAGGAAGAGCATCTGTAAGAGCAACTTTAACTTCATTAATTCGTTCTCTACTCTGACCAAACGTATTATTAACTTCACGAGCAACCGAACCAACTCTTTCAAACGCGTCAACAAAATCGGCAGCATTTAAAGTTGCCGCATTTTTTATTTCATCTGCAATTTGTCCTGGGGTCTTTTGGGTTTCGTCTGCCATAATTTTATTCTGTTAGATATTATATAAATACAAAAGGACTGATTTTTCAGTCCTTTTTATTGTCTTCAATCCATTTATCTAATAAATACTTTCTCATAAAGAGTGGCATAATTAGAAAATCTTGATACGATATGTTTAATAGTGTCGATAAATAGTAATACTCATCGAGCTGACTTTTCCTATAATCAGAAGAAAGGACGAAAAAAGTCCACCCCAAAACCGACATTAACTGTCAATCTATCTCCTGATGGGGTCATTACTACTCTTGTCATATCCAATCTTGGCTCATTCTCACTCATAAAGTTTCTTATGAATTTTGAATCAGCAATTGGCATCTGCTCTATAAATTTGGCGATTTCGCCTTTATCGGTTGAACCGTTTGCTTCAACAATTTCTTTTTGAAGTCTTAATGTAATCTTTGGGGCCACTCTACCTACAGGGTATGAATCAGCAATTCTTTGGTTTTCTAAAATTTCACCATAAGTCATTGGTTTTAACTTAACCGTTGTTTGTGATTTTGGTAAAGTTGTAATAAACGTACCATCTTCATTTGGTGTTTGTCCTTGTAAAATTGATAATTGTTCTAATGATACAGTTGTCTTAAATGATTTTCTTGTTGTTGGGTCAGTTAATGTAACTTCCATTTCAGGACCAAACGCCGTGTTTCTTAAAAAGATTAAGATAGCTTCAACATCACCTTCTAACATCTCCTCAACTCGTAAGTCTGGTTCGTAAATTTTAGTTCTTAAAAGATTTGGTGTCATATCTTCACCACCAGCCATTAGTAAGTTTTCATCATTGGCAGTTAAATAACCGACTTTGACTGATTTCTTTTTGTTTTTGTAGAATATACCTTGAGATGGTAATGGCACCACGTCATGAGGAAGGGAGAAATTTGCCTGTCCGTATTCTTTTGATTGATTATCCATATAAAAAATTAACCGTAAAGTTTATGTGCTTTACGGTTAAATATAATAGTTCTAAATTTTTTATAAATAGTATTAGTAAACTAACACACATCTATCCATTCTTAAAGTTGCTGCGATTGTCGCTAAAGCATCTGTATTGTAGGCCAATGCGTTGAAGTTAACATCTGTCAAGAATGTTCCATAAAGAATCCATTTCTCAACAACAACTCCTGTTGGGTCCAACATCTCAAGGTCAATATCTTTCTTATAACCTGCAGCGTATCCCATACGGCCTGTTACTGATTCCGCATGTAAACGTACCCACTCCATAAGAGCTTGTGACGCAGATGGGCCAATTGGGTCTCTAAAGACTACGTTAATTGTTTGCCAGTTGAATCTACCTGCAACATAAGTTGAGGTGTTCAAAAACGGAATTTCCGTTGCTGCGATTGTGATATGCGGTCTAGATGCAGATTCTACAAACCACTCATTAATTCCTAAACTCGATGGAAACCTTAAAATGAATCGGTTTTGACGTTTCGGTTCATAAGGAATCGGCATTTTCATCAGTAAATCAGCCATATTATTTAAATTTTGTTTCTATGTTTATAACGATAAATATATCCTGTTTCAAAAATTTTTCTATTTACTTAAATTTTTAAAAATTGTATTCTTAACTAGACTTCTTTTTTAATGCCTCCAGTTGTAGAATATGTTCTTACTATATTATCTGGTTTATCTTTAAAATGTTTTTTCATTACTTCTATATTCTTTGGGTCATCGTCTGAAAAGCCTATAGATGGTTCTTTAGGAATAAAGTTATTATTAACATCATTCTTTAAAAAAGCCTTTTTGTTTAATACTGCAGCCATTCCTTTAATATAACTTACAAAATCATCCATTGCACGGACCTTCGCCTCTTCAGGATTTTGGGCTCCTTTTTCATCACCAAAAGAAACGGGGTGGTACTTATTAAGTTCTAAATATGACTTGATTAGTTCATCATCACTCATTTCATCCTCATCAGTAAACGACCTATATTTTTTAAGATTTTTAAGAAGTTCTTCTTTATTTATCCCATTATAATCATTTATGATGTAGTTATAAACGGCTTGCTTTAAAGTATTTGGATTATGTCCTCTTGCAGTAATAATTGAAAATATTGAACCATTATTAATTGCTTCTCTAAAATCATCAAATGCTGGTCCTTCTTTGGCTCTCATTGAGTCGATTAAAAAATCTTTGTCTCCCTCAGTTCTAAAGTTTCTAAATGGGTCGTTAGCAAAACCAACAATTTTCTCACCTTTATATTCAAAAGGTTCCTTACCTAAATGGTGTCTATGTTCCGCAAAGTCATCAGTTGACATACCTACTTCATCACCGTCTTCTGTTTTAACAATGATTTTTGTTGGCATGTGTACAATATTATCGTCCCAATCAAATGCATAATATTTCATGTCTGGTGAACCCTTATCCTTAAACCCCTCTATTAATTTTTCTCTCATTTGGCTAAAGGGGGGATTTAACTCCCCCCATAATTTTTATTAGATATTTTCAAACGAAGCTCCTGTTGGAGTGATGAAGAATTCAATGTCGATGAATTCTAACGCCTTCGTAGGTTTTAAGTAGATTTTACCTGTTAAAGTGTTTCTATCTAAGTCTTCAGGTGTTGAAGAAACTGTTACACGGAAATCGTATAAACCTCTGTCTCTTCTGATTGAATCTAAAATAGGGTTAACACTATCCAAGAATTGTTGTCTAACGATTTGGTCGTTTTGTTCGAACAATAATCTTACCGCTACCGCTGAAATTAATTTACGAGCTTGTAATAACAATCTTCTTACGTTCAATCTGTTCAATGCTGAATCAGCTACTTGTAATGTTTTGTTACCCCAAATTACTGTACCAACGTCTGCGAATGTTGCGATTGGGTTGATTCTACCTTGATAAAGAGTATCTCTATCTTCTTGAGTCAACTTAACTCTCGCCTTGATTGAATTTACAAGACCTCTTGTGTAACCCGCTGATGCGAACCAAGGGAATGCAATGTTATCTGTCAATGCTAAGTTTCTTACAACCTCACCTGTTGGAGGTAAGTAGATTTGTGTATTATTAACAGTATCTCTTACTAAAATCCATGGGTAGTAAGTTGCTGTATAGTTTGAGTCAATTCCTGTATTATCTAAGTTGTCAACTGCCTCTTGTGGATAAATAACATCTAAAGAGTTAGTTCCGTCTGGAGTGTACATTAAGTAGTCAGGAGTTGTTGCGATATAAACAGAGTCAGCTCTTGCGTATTGAACCATTTGAATTGCTTCCTCAACAAGATTTGAGTTATTAACATAATCAATACTTGAAGTTGCAAATATGTTAATGTTTGTAGCTTCAGGGTTAGCGAATGTTAATATACCAAGTAAGTAAGCGTAGTAGTCGGTGTTTGCAAAATCTTGAGTATTGTTTTGTATAACAATTCTCTTGAATAAACCGTCACCTGTTGCTGTTGGGTATCTTGTAGAAGACGAAGCTCCTGCTAAGTAACCTGTCGCTCCTAATTGGAATCTATCTTGGTTAGTTCTATATTCTCTATAAACATCCCATCCGTCAAATCCACCCGCAAAACATATTGTATATTTTCTTGAGTATATAAAGTAGTAAGGGTTTTCTTGAGTTTCAGGGTCAAATCTGAAATCAGCGACTCCACACTCGAAAGCAGTTTCACCACTTGTTTGGAATGAGTTAGCTATTGTAACTACAGTCGCTCCTGAGTCCATGTGGAATCCTTTACTTAAGTAGTTCCAAGGTTCACCTGCTACAGGTAACGCTGAACTAACCCAGTTAGGAGGATTTTGTCTACCTTTAAATTGTAAGAATGCATCGTCAATACCAAATTGAGAAGAGAAACCTAAGTAAGCTCTTCTAACAATATCACCTGCAGATTCAGTTGCGTTTGTTGTTGAACCAAATGGAGGGTTGAATACAACCTCACCTGGATAATAATATTTAGTTTTGAATTTAGGTACTGGTGAAATGTTAGCCGTTGATTCATATTCTCTTTGAGTGTACCCGTAGAATCCACAAGGGATTGCATCTATTGGAGCCTCATCAGCTAATTCAATCATTATATATCTTGAAATTAAAGCAAATTCACCGTTAGATGAACCAATTTTCTTAGCAACAAAGTTGTTTGAAGCTGGGTCCATATTACAATTTGTGAATTTCTCAATTACAACAGGATTAGCGTCTGTATCAAAGAAGTTTCTAACTAATACGTCAAATGTCATATTGTTAAATGATAAGTTTGCAATTGAAACTTTAACTTCTGTGTTAGCTGCGTCACCATCAGAAATTGAAATGAATTTAAATAATCTATAAACTTTATTACCTCTTAACTCAGATACTAAGAACGGAGTTTCAGGTGATTGATATTTTTCAACTTTATAAGCGATTGATTGTGTATTTTCGCTTCTTGCATCTTCTAACGCAACTAACTCAGGATTAATACCTTTAATATAACCTTGGTTATATGCATAGTTTAAAGAACCTGGATAAATTTCTTCAACATATAATGGAACCTCATTTCTTGATTTTCCAAAATTATCAACACCTAACACTTTAGTTATAAACTTAGGAGACGCCGCAGATAATGAAGTTTCAAAAGAGAAAGTATCAGAATCTTTAGTAATACCTGAAAGTAAGAATCCTTCATATGGTGAATTTGTAATACCTGAATATTGTCCTGTTGCAACTAAATTAACATCAGTTAATCCACTTACTTCGTATATAGGACCGTGTTGACCAAGGTCTGCGTTGTTTGAATATAATGAAATACCTCTTGAACGTAAAGTTGCTACAACCATGTTGTTATATTCACTATAAGCAGTACCTGAGAAGTTGAATACATCTCCTTCAATAGTTCCTGTATAAGTTGCTCCACCGTCAGTTGTTGTTAAAGACGTTACAGTATAATAGAATGAATAACCTGCGTAGTCGTTATTAATATTAGCGTCATTATCAAACGTTGCATAATACCAAGGGTCGTTTAAATCTGCACTTAAATCATTAGTATCAAGATTGTTTGAACTTGACCCAAACACATTTAATTGTTTTGAGTATTGACTAACTAATCCCCAATAAGTTGTTGATGGTACCGCTCCGTAGAATGCAACAGTTGTTGCGGAATACGATGGGTTATCGATTATAAATCCTAAATTAGAATTAAAATCATCTTGATATGTAGATGTACTACCATCAGATAATCTATATTGTATATTTAGGTTATTTTGAATGTCTGTAGGTAATCCACTTAACATAGTAACAGTACTACCCGAACTAGCTCCTGTAAATACAGAAGTAAATGCGGTTCCTCCTGTTGGAGGTATTATACCTATAGTTAATGGGTCGACATTGGCAGTAACTCTAATACTCCAAGAAGGACCCGCGTCGTATCCCGACAAACCTAATACTCTTGTAACAAACAATTGGTTAGACTGTTGTAAGTATGACTTGGCAATGTATGCCGCTTCATATTTTGGGATTTGTGTGTTTACAAATTTTACTGGTTCCGTTCCGCCAAAATAAGCTTGGAACTCGTCGTAGTTAGTTATAAAAACAGGTTCGAATGCAGGGCCCTTTATTGTTTCCCCTACTAAACCTAAGGTAGTAACACCGACACTCTGTGCTACGAACGAAAGGTCCGTTTCAGATGTGTATACTCCAGGTGATACAAAAACTTTTTGATTTGCTTGTGCTGTTGCCATTATTTAATTTAATTCTATTGCAGATTTATTTTAATGATAAATATTCGTTACTACTACAAAAAACTTGACTTTTGAATATGTATTTGTAAACGGTATGAATAAATTCTGCCTTTTTTCTGCCTATGAAAACTAAGAAGGAAATAAAGAACATTAAAATAGACCCTGAAGTACACGAGATATTAAAAAAGTACTGTGAGAATCGTGGAATGAAGATTTATAAATTTTTAGAAAATTTGATACTTGAGAAGTGTAAAGAAAAAAAAGATATCTACGGAGAAAAATTAAACTAAGATATTATCAAACTTAATGTTTGCTTCTAAAGAGTCATCTTGTTTAACAACTTGTATTCTTAAAACATCATTAGTTGTTATTTGAATCTTCTGAACATCGGTACCATAATAGTCTCCGTTAATATAAACATCATATGATTCAACGTTGATTGAATTAGCCCAAGTTAAATTTGCAGTATAAGCAACCACATCACTTAATGTATTGTTACCAACAACATAATAAAAGTTAGATAAAAATTCGTCAGGGTTTTTAGGACTTTTATTTCTTCTTTGTTTAAAACTTGAAGTATCAATCTCCATAATTTGAGAAACTCTTGCAATTGCAGGTTTAACTTCAAACTCATCTTCATCAATAAGATATCCTAACATTGTGAAGTCATATGATTGAACATAATATTTTCTTGAGTCCAAACTCATTTGAGACTCGTCAGAAATATTGTTTAATATGATTGGAACATATTGCCCTTTGATAAAAGTGTACGCCTGTCTTGATGAGAATTTTTGCATAACAATTTTATTTAATTCGTTAAGCTCCCTCATTCTATTACAAATAATTTTTACACTGTAGTTAATATCTACAGGCACTGGCTGTGGTATTGTGTATATGTCCATACCTTGTTCGTTACCATTCCAAGTTGGAACAGATGCATAATAAAATTGTTTTCTATTAGGTATTGTATATTGAAGAGCAGGATTAGTTCCAAATTTAACTTCAGGACTTCTTACCACTGTAATGAATGGTGGTGAAGGGTTATAATCTAAATCAACAAATAAAGCAGTCTCAACATATTGTGTCCAGTTTTGAGTTGTAATAATAATATCAACCATAGGTACCACTTTACCTGCGGTTACAACTTCTAAATCTCCTTTAACAAAATCAAGCATACCCCTATCCAAGTCGGCATGTAATACTGACTTAGGTAAATAAGTTCCATCTTTGTTGATATATTCCAACAACTGCTCCCTACGAGCAGACAAAGTTTTTTTAGGAACTAACGGCAATGTTGGTTTAACTTGTTTTGGTAATGGCATTATTAAATTCCTCTAAATTCATTTTCACTAACATAAGTGGCAACAACACTTCTATAAAAAGGTTTGTATCCACCGTAAGTGTGTTTATTGTCTGACCTAACATATCCATCATCAGACACTACATAATATCTAACCCTATCTTCAGATTCATAATATCCAATATAATCACCTTGAAATATTTCAACTTCCAAATCATCAAGAGTCTTTTGGTAAATAGAGAACTTCATATTACCAGGCTCTTGTAGTTCAATTTTTGAATTACCATAGTTTTTACTTGCAGGAGTCATCACCTGAACCAAACCTTGCAATTCAACAGGAGCTAAAAATTGGATTCCATCTTCAAGTACCTCACCATAAACATCATCTACTTTTGTTTTTTGTCTATCTACTCGATAGAGAACAATAGTAAAGTTCATATCACCAAGCAACCACTCCTCACCCATACCGATGTCGAGTGAATAGTCTTCAGCTCCAAAGAACTTACCTAATCTTGTAATTGGGACTAACTTTTGCATATATTGATAAATACTCAAAGATTAACTATATTTAAGCCAAATAATTTTCCAATTAATGGACGCTAGTTTAGAATCAAAGGCATTGTCTCTCTTGGAGGTTTATGAAGGAGGAAATAACTACCTTATTGAACTTAAAAGAAAGTCTCAAATAAATAGGAGGTTTTACCCTACAAGGAGTCAGGCTGAGTATATTATTAATAACCATAACAAACAACCAAAGGTTGCAAAAAAATGGGTAATACTTGACGCATATTTCGCACAGAAACTTGCTGACGATAAACTTATGACCGAAATACCTGAAAAAATTTGGGTAGAAAAGTTATTGGCAGATAAAGAAAAAGCGTTTCACATTTGGGGTAAGATAACCGAATCGGAACAACTACATGATTTTTGGTTGCCCAAAGCGGCAATCATAAAAGACAACACGGTTAAAAACGTTGTAATAAACTATGAAAAATATTCTCACCGTCCTCCTCTTGAACATCAAAAAGAATCTATTCAAAAATTGGTTGAAAATAAAAAATTCATACTTGCAGATGATATGGGTCTTGGAAAGACTACTTCTACTATTATAGCGGCATTAGAATCAGGGTCCAAGAAAGTATTAATTATTTGTCCAGCAACTTTAAAAATTAACTGGAAAAGAGAGATTGAAAACTATTCAGATAAGGCAGTTTATATTGCTGAAGGTAAAAACTTTAGTACGGATGCTGACTTTGTAATAATAAATTATGATATTATAAAAAATTTCCATGATACAAAAAAGAAAGGTGAATCGCAAATTCTTGATGCCAATTTTGATTTGGTGGTCGTTGATGAAGCGCACTATATTAAAAACGCTACAGCCCAAAGAACAAAACTAATTAACGACCTTGTTAAGAAGGTGGACCGACTTTGGTTATTGACGGGTACTCCGATGACCTCTCGACCAATTGATTACTTCAACTTATTAAGTTTGATTGAATCCCCTGTTGCGAAGAATTGGATGGCGTATGCTATCAGATACTGTCAGGGATACCAATTCAACGTCGGAGGCAGAAAGGTGTGGAATGTTATGGGGGCGTCTAATCTTGAGGAATTAAGAGACAGAACCGCAGGTCTTACATTAAGAAGACTTAAAGAAAACGTACTTGACCTTCCTGACAAAATAATCACACCAGTATATCTTAGATTAAAGTCTAAAATGTATGAGGAGATTATGGGAGAATATTACGATTGGTATGACAAAAATCCAGAGGAATCAAAATCTCTTACAGTTCAATTCACCAAGTTAACAAAGATACGTCAGGTTATCGCAGATGAAAAAGTTTCACAGACAATAGAACTTGCAGAAAACATTGTTGAACAAGGGAAAAAAGTAATTATCTTCTGTAACTTTACAGATTCACTTAATAAAATTTGCGAACATTTTGGTAAATCCGCAGTTAAAATAAACGGCTCAATGTCTAAACCTGAAAGACAACACAGTGTAGACAGTTTCCAAGAAAACGATAAAATAAAAATACTTGTCGGTAATATAAAAGCCGCTGGGGTTGGTATAACTTTAACGGCAGCTGAAGCGGTTATTATGAACGACCTATCATTTTTACCATCCGACCACGCCCAAGCAGAAGACCGAGCTTATAGATACGGTCAAAAAAACAATGTATTAGTTTATTACCCCATATTCGAAAACACAATCGAAGGAATTATCTACGACATATTAAACAATAAAAAACAAGTGATTGCCACAGTTATGGGGGACAATCAAAATACGGCCGATGCTGCCGAAGAAATTTTGAAGAGAATTAATGAAATGCGTCGTTAAAGAAAATCTGGATTATTTATATGAAATGGATAATCCAAAAATATGAAAAAAATAGAAGAGAAAATCCAACAACTCGAAACACAAATACTTGAAAACCACATCACAAAAGAAAAAGAGTTGTTGATTAACGAAATGAAAAAAATAGGAATAGAAAAATTACCCTATTCTTACTCAGCCCTGAAACAGTTTATTGACCCCGAGACAATGAACTTTCACTATAACAAACATTATAAGGGATATGTGGATAAATTGAATGACGCTTTAAATAAAAAGAAATACGGGGATTTAGAGTTAGAACAAATAATCAAAACAATAAGTCGTTTTGATAAGACAATAAGAAACAACGCAGGAGGAGCATTTAACCACGCATTGTTTTGGAATATGTTAACACCAACTCCAAAGAAATTAGAAGGAGAATTACTTAAAAAAATCACAAAACAATTCGGAAGTTTCACTGCGTTCAAGAAACAATTTGATACTGTTGCCAAAGATAGATTCGGTTCAGGGTGGGTATGGTTAGTCCTTACTGCCAAGAACACATTAAAGATTATGTCGACTCCAAATCAAGACAATCCTTTAATGAATGTGATTGAAGGTGGTGGGTTTCCAATATTAGGATTAGACTTATGGGAACACGCTTATTACTTAAAGTATAGAAACAAGAGAGACGAATATATTGTTAACTTTTGGAAAGTTGTAAATTGGGAATTTGTTTCCAAGTTATACGAAATGAAAACGGAAACTAAATTAGTAGAATCCGTTAAGTTAGAGAAGTTGATTACAGAATCTAAAGAGGCGAAGTTCTGTGACGCCAAGGAAGTTCAATTCTACAGAGAACTTATTAATAATTCAAACATTAAGAGAATATACCAAGACGGAGTAACTAATGCTTTAAAAGAAGTGTTTAGTCAATTTTGGGTTGATAGTACAAATAAAGAAATGTCAGGGTTTTATGGATTAGAGTCTAAAGAAGGAAGGTCTATTTTAAATAACCTAAACACAAACTTCAACACGTTTTGTTTATTAACCAAAGCAATTAATACTCAAATTGAAAAAATAGGTAGACCTGAAAAGAAATTTAATTTTTCTAAAAAAGAAAATAGAACCATTAAAGAAATTAACAGATTAATGAATGCGTTGTATCATTTCAAAACAGAAATATTCACAAAAAACAACGAGGAGTTTATTAACATAATTAAAGTGTTAAAAAAATTGTGGGATAGAGGACAAAAATCTGAAGATGATGTTTTAATTAAAATTGAAAAATATTTTGGGGATTCCGCAAAACTTGAAAAGACTGGAGGACATGGTCAAAAAACCGATGCTCTCCTTGGTGTTGATTTAACAATTACTTTAAATGAAACAAAATATACCGCTCAGGTTAAACCATTTTCAAGAATAATAAAAGAAGATGGGAAAATTACTGTAAAAGATACAGGAAATGTTAAACCGTACGACGTTGATTGGTTGATATTTATTAATACAAAATCAAACGAAATTTTGATTTTTGAAAACAACCCGATTAAAAATCATAATCAATATGTGTTTAATGAGAGTTCATTAATTCATAAAATAGAATAGTTAAGATATTTATTGACATGGCAGTATTACCAGAACCAGAAAGAAGTAGGATATATACGAGAATCAAACATCAGTTAGGTGCACCACTAAGAAGTGTTGAACTTGAAGATGAGATGATGGATTCGTTAATGGAATTAGCAATTGGGGATTACGAAGAGTATATCCTACAATGGTTAATTGATTCTCAATGGGTTAACTTAGTTAACTTGAATATGAATGAAAGGTCTGTTGCAAGAGCGTTAGTTACAAGAACTATGGATTTTGAACAACAGTTTAGTTACGCATATTCTAAAATTGTAGGTCTTCAAACTGAAGGTCCTTGGGTTTTAAAGAAAGATTATTTCGTTCTTGAGAAGAATGTTCAAACATATGAAATTCCTGCGGGTAGAGAAGTTAATGAACTATTATGGTTTAGTGACCAACCTTGGACTGCGTTTGGAATTGGTGGAATGGCTGGTGGTTTTGGTGGTATCGGATTAGGTGCCGACCAAGCTGGATTTGCTCAAATGGGTAATCAAGGTTCTTATTTTATGATGTCAGGTTTTGATTATTTAATCAGAATGCAAGAAGCCAATATTCTTAATAGAATTTTAGGTGGTTCGATGACTTATAGAATTACAGGTTTACCTGATGGTAAAAAGTTAATTCACTTAATGAATACCCCTGGTGGTAAATTTAATTGGTCAAGTTATAGTCAATACGTTGGTAAAGCCGTATGGTATTGGTATTATGATGTTGAACCCGATAGTAGAGCCGATTGTCTCAAAAACAATCCTGATATTATTAAATTACCGACAGATGTTCCAATCGAATCTCTTAGTTGGGAGGACTTAAACGTTCCTGGTCAACAATGGGTGAGAAGATGGTTTACTGCCTATTGTAAAGAAACTTTGGCAAGAGTTAGAGGTAAGTATAGTGGTAACTTAAAAACACCTGATTCTGAAATCGTAATGGATTATCAGAGTTTACTTACTGAGGCTAAAGACGAAAAGACCAAATTAATAGATGAACTAACAGGAGCTGAAGGATGGTTGACAAGAATGAGACCCGATAAAGTAATGGAACGAGAAGCATTAATTGCAGAAAACTTGAACAAACAAATGAAGTTCAGAGCAATGCCTCGTCAAATATATGTAATTTAATTTTATGGCAATACTAAAAACAATACCATCAAGAAAAGTAATCAATGGGTTTGTCGTAGACACCTCAGAAATTTCTATAGTATCTGAAAAAGATTATACAACAAACGGAGAGTCTTGTATTGTAATTAAAGATGTTTCTGAATCTACAGTTATTTTAAATTCTAAAACAACAGACCATATTGTGGTTAAATCAATGACAAGACTTACAATCAAACCAGACATCGGTAAAATCGATGAAGACTATGATGAAATAGTTGCTGATAAGTATGCTTGTATTGAATTTAGATTTATGAGTGGAAATTGGTATATCCTATCTTCAGACGGTTTGAAGCAATCCTAATTTTTCTTCCCAACCTTCCTCGGCTAAATCATACATATAATCTGGCTTAAGACCTCGTCTTTCCCAATAGTTTAATTCTTGTTCAGTTATATCTAAGACATCTTCTTGTAACTTATCTTGAGAACCCTCATCCAATGGGTGTCCATTAATAAGTTCACACTGAGTTGTTGTAAAGATTCCTCTATCTTGAGGGTTATCAACAATTAAACCATTTCTAACTTCGTCTTTAAATACAACCATCAAAGGTTCAATTCTTTTATTGAACGTTGCAATCGCTCTTGGTACATTATAATCACCAGTTAAGTCAGGGTCGTTATCCAATATATCTTTATCCAACATATAACAGTTTACCATAACACCATCAGTTATAGGTTTTGACTTAGGATTCATAAGGGAGTTATAAGCATTCGTATCTTTAATTTGTTTTACGGTCATCTTTTGAACATCACCCTGAGATGATTTAGTTCCGTTGTTAACGTACAAAATAACATCACCTAAATTCACATTTAAATTATTTTTTAATGCCAATTCCATGTGAGCCATTCTACTCATACTGTTACCAGATTTAGTCTTTGTAGTTAACCTTTTATTATAATCATCAAGACTTAATTTAACTTTAGCTCTTTGGGCAATCTTACTCAATGGAATTTTTTTATCAAATATGATTTGAAGGTATTCATAATAATATTCAACGAAGGCCTTACCATTACCTTGTAATAACATTTTAATACCCTTATCTAAAAACGCCTCAATATATAATGGAAGTTTTTTTGACTTAATACTATTACCCGTTAACTTAATTTTACCTTTGGAATCCATAACAGCATAATTCTTACGAGCCAAGTTAATACAAGATGGCCATACCCCATCGGTGTCAAGAGCCATCTCACCTCTCATGAAGATATCATTGTATTCAGCAACGTCAGCTTCAGGCCCGTAATATTCTTTACCCTCTTTAACCTTCCAATTCAATCCACGTCCAACATAAACTCTGTCGTTCGCCTCATCAGGAGTAGAAAAGTTCACACCATCCGTATCCATTACCAATGGAACATAACCTTTAGTCATAAAGAATCTAATCATTTGACGAAGGTATTGTCTACCTGTACAAGTGATTTGTTCCCCCATATACATGTCACCCCAAGCATAAACCTGAGGAGCTGATAAAGCACCGAACATCGAGTTAATGAAAATTTTAATTGGCAATTGTTTATTACCATATGATTCAGACTTCTTACGGTCAACATTATAAAACTCTTCGGCAAGTTGTTTGTATTTGATACGAGTGTTACGGAAATAACTTAACATTCCTTTCATCGCACCTGTTACATCACAATCAGGAAATACATCATGTACTAATTGAATAGAGGGGTATAGAGACGAGAAATCGAGCTTAAGTACGTTCTTACTATAACCAACTTTAAGTAGTCGAGAAAGACCTCCTACGAAGTCTGTCTTGGATTCTTTGGCAGGTATTGCAAGTCCGTGTTTATAAGACCATGCTAACATTAACATTTTCCATAATGTTGCAGTACCCATAGTAGATACTCTTTCATAAGTTGTTGGAATCATCGCAGCCAACAAGAACGAACCTTGGTTGAACTCTTGGTCTACCTTAAGGGTTTCATCTAAGTCATCGTCAAGATACATCTCAACTAACTTGTCACCCGCAATCTGATTATAAACATCTGAACGTTTAGAACAAGCGTCATCAATCTTAGAATCAACACCGACTTTCTTATACTTACCATTCTGAATGTTTAACCAATAATTTTCTTTCTTTGTATAGAATGGTCCAATATCTGAATGGTCAATATATACACGGTCAGGAGCTTCGGCATTAATGTATTGTGTAATGTATTTCAAACCCGCGGCTTTAATACTCGAGTTAATCGCCTGAGCTCTACGAACGGCATGAATAATATCAATTACATTGTAACCCCAAATAGAAGTTTGAGTAAAATTCTCAACCTCATTGGCAAGTTTCAACATACTATCTTTTCTTGTGAAAGAATGTTCAGGGTGTAATGATTTACAAATCTTCTTTGGGTCGATACCTAAGATTCTACATCTTTCGAATATCCAATGCCAGTCGAAGTTCGCTGAATTATATCCACCAATAATACTTGGCTTAAGTTCATTGATTACCTTGAAGAATTCTATGATGGCATTTCTCTCTTCAGATTCATCCATACATTCGATTACTCTGTGGTAACCTTTATTGGTTTTAATTCCAATCATGAAGATACGACCGTCCTTAGGTTCAAGTGCAGTCGTTTCTAAGTCAAATACAAGACGGGTAACCTCTTCATAGTTTTCAAAACCTTTGAATAGTCTTTTTTCTTTTGAAATTAAATATTGTTCTACAGGAGGTAGAACCATCACTTTATCTTTAGTCTTATCACCCCATGGGTCACATCCACCTTCTCTAAAGAATTGGATTAGTTCTCTGTAACCTTTTAAGGATTTAACCATGAAAGTCATACCCTTTTGTAATCTTTCATTACTATGGGTTTCTAACTTTTCAATCATGATACCATGTTTGGTCATGGCATCTTTCTGAGCTGCTTTTGAACCATTGTAAAAGTTAATCTCACGCAAGTCACCAACCCACGCAAACGGTGTGAATGTGTCTTTTCGGATTTCCTTTCCTTTACCAGGGATTTCTTTGATTTTGTAAATGCAGTTCTCGCGATAGTCGTATTCGATAGCGACTATAAATTCTTCGGGGTCGTTTCCATGTAGGAACGATTCAATATCTTGGTCTGTAAACATATGTAATATACGAGTGGTTTATTGGCAATCACAATATTGTGAAGTTCACCTTACTCATCTTACATAAATATAGAAAATTAAATTGGTTAATCAAATTAACAACAAGCAGTTTCTGAAATAAAACTATCTTGGATATTAATATAAAGTTCCTCTCTGATTGGTAGAATTAAATTCCCTTCGTCGTTTTTAATTAAAAATTGACCTTGGTATCTACCAGGAGTATTTGTATCTCTTGCAGTAAATTTAAAATAAATGTAATACTCGGGGTCAGCACCTTCAGGTAAAATTAAATTTACAATTTCAGCAGGAGCAGAAACAATTTTAGGAATTCCAGTTTCTACCTCAACCATAGTGAAAAATATAGTAGAAACCTCCAAGTCTTGCATAAGTTGCAAATAACCTGACCTTCCGTCTTTTACAACCTGCATTTTTAATACAGGTAAAGTTGCATTCTTTTTTATATAAAATTCCATAACAATAAATATACTGTTATGATTCTTTACGCAGCTCTCTGTTATAATGTTCGAATCTATCGTGTTCTGTTGGTGTCATAAGTAACAACCCAGGGTACAACTCATCTTTTTTAACTAACTGATACATATGACTCATCCATGTTTGTTCAAACGGATGTGCCCATGTTGTATCTAAGAACATTTTTTTATTTCCTGGTCTACTAACAATCTGAGGCCAGTTACAATAATAAACGTCACCAACTGCATATGGAACACCCTTGTGGGATAACACAGCATTGAATTCTGTTTTTGGAGCATTAGGGTCAAGTCCCATTTCTGGAAGTCTTGGTTTACCTGGCCAAAACTCATCTCTTACATGTTGAGGAACATTGTACCAAGCCCACTGAGTTCCATTGTCTCCATAAAACTCAGAATAATTCATCTTTAAAAAATCAAAATTTTCTTTCTTAATAATTTCTAAAGACTTTGTATATAAATTGGAAACATATCGATTGAATCCATTCCTACAAGATGTCCCTTCATTTGGAAAGAAGAACATATCGTCCTCAAAGAATAAATAATAATCTAAATCAGTTTTATCAAAATGTTCGGCAATCCATTGTCTACCACCACATATACCTAAATTATCTTTTTTAATATGTTCAAAATCAAATTCTTTACAAATTACCGAGTATTCCTCGGTAGTTGACAAATCACTTGAATTATCTAACAAAAACTTTTTAGTTTTTAGTATGTAGTCCTTATCATATGCCAACATAGAATCAATAAGAGTTCTAAATTGTTTTGGACTATTGAATGTAATAACATACAATCCAACTTTGTTTGGGTCCAAAGTATTGATAACTTTTTCTGTATTTTCACTTTTAACTTTGAGCTCATCGTTTTTTAAATTTTCAAAAAATGTTCCGATTAAACCATTTGATTCAATTTCAAAATAGTTAATCATATCCGAATGTTTATAAGCCATAATACTGAAAATTGATTCTTCAGTACCCATGTATCCATCTTCTAATGTTGATTTAAGTAACCCGTAATAAATTCCGTTAATATCACTTATTGTATGTTTTGGTCCACCAAAAAATCCTCCTCTGGAAACTTTGGTAACCTTGGCACCAGCAAGAGCATTTAATTTACCATAATTAAATCCATGTATTTCAGTTTCAGCACCGTATGGAAAACTAACAAATGAAAATTTTGAAATATATTTTGATAAATTATTTAATACTTTATCATGAGTAAAGTATCCTGGATGAACTGTATTCGTTAAACCACCATCAATCCAAAACATATATTCCGAATCAAATTGGTCCATTATTTTGGCGTCATGTAATAAAAAAACTTTAGACATAACCAATGGATTATAATTGTCTAATCTTGCTTGAGTAGATTCTTTTAACCAACCAACTTGATTATACCATTCTGGATTTGTTCTTATTTTTTGAATCATTGGGAAAAACTCTGAATTAGTAAACCAACTTAATGGTCTTACAATAAACTGAGTGGTTTTAGAACTTCTTCTTTCAAAAACAAATTCTTTTAATTCTTCGTCTCCAAAGATTATTAAGTTTTCTTCAACCTCTAAAAGTTTTTCAAACTTATCTAAATAATGTTGATAAGGTCTTGACCATCCTTCGGTCAGTTCACCTCTTCCAATATCCCAAATACCTGTTACTAATGTTATATTACTCATAAATTCTATTAAATTCTTCTAATATTCTATAGAAGCTTTTATTGTTTAAGAAGAGTTCCTCATCAACTCCTCTAGGTGCGTTGTCTCTACACCACCAAATATCGAAATGTTTTCTAACAAATAAATCTAAATGGTTAAAATACATTAAAGTCATAACGTGTTCTTCATGTGGTATACCCTTATCTTCAGTTATTATTTTTTGAACATAGTCTTCAAATAAATTAACAACCTCATCCCACTTATCTCTGTGTCCACCAAACATACCACCAATCACATGAATACTTCTATCGTATTCAGTATACCATTTTCTATCAACAGTGCCCGACCAATAGTTTCTATCATTTTCTTTACCTAAAATTAAAAACTTATCACTTGTATCCTCAATAAGATTCTTTAAAAAATCATTATTAAACAAACTACTTTCATAATATCTTTGTTGAATATGTTCATTTGTTAGATACTTTAGGGGAATCAATCCACAATGGGATAATCCAGCATCAATCCAATAATAATAATCATAAGATTTATCTTCGTTCCACCACCAATGAAACTTACTGTATTGAACCTCAACACATCTGTCTCCATTTTTAGTTTCCTCAATATTCTTATATTGATTAATCAAATCTTTAAATTTGGTATTTCCAATATCAAAAACCTGAAACTTAAGTTTGTCTTTTGGAATTGAGTATTCGACATAAAAAAACTCTTCTAATGAAGGTAATTCTCTATCTGAAGTGTAACATAGGAAATCCGCGTCTGTCATCTTTAAAAGTGACAACAAACTATACCTATAATGTCCTCCTCTATTTGGTCTACCTCCAAATTCAGTACCATATAGGTCACTGTAAATTGATGTTATAAATTTAACTGACATAATAAAATTCTTTATGTTCCCCGTTATCTTTCATTTCTTGAACTTTATATTGGTCCATAAATTCTCTAGGGATTTTAGTTGGACACCACCTATTCCAATTATAGGTTTGCATGTACCAATTACTATACATACCTTCAGATATGTTTGAATAACCAGCTTTCTGTGGTGCTATTGGTAAAATTGGACAGTAACTTTGATGTTTCTGAACTATAAATTTAAAAGTATAATCATCTAAGGCGTGAAAATAATCTCCACTTGTAAATGCTGTTAACGCAATATCAAAAATAGAATCGTAGATAGATTCATCATATATAACCATATTAGCTGCGTAGATACCACGAGCGTTTTCATCCGCTTCAGGTAAATTAGTCATATCTAATAATAAATTACATTTATCACTAACATTAATATCTCTATTTTGAGTTGGCCCTAAATTAAACATTGCAAATTCTAAATCAGGACAAGTGTCTTCTATTTTTTGAAGTAGGTCTTTTGCGTAAGGCATAACACCACAATCATCCTCAATAATCATTACACGAGGATAACTTCTTTCTTTTGCAATCTTAATAATTTCAAAAGTTGATTTGGTTATACCCATATAAGAATTAGTATCTATCGCAGGAAATCTTTCAAAATCCCATCCGAGATAATTCATTTCCTTTGTAATTTCTTCTAACCTATCAGGTCGTCTATCCAAATTTACAATAAACTTAGGGATTTCACTAAATTTCATTAACTAACAACATTGTGATTTAATTGGCCAGTTATCCTATCACACCATCCTTTTGATTCTGAGTGAGGCCAAACTACCCAGTAAGAAGGTAATTCTGTTGTTGGGAATTCTCTCCAAACTTTACAATACTTGTCAGGGTCTCTCATAAATCCTGCAATTTCATTCTTGTCGGCATCTTTTCTATATAATGTTTCATCCGAACCATTATGGAATGCAACAACCCAAAAATCATAATCAGTTTCAGTAACTTGTGAGTATCCAATATCAATACAATGTTTGAATATAGTTGAGAATGAATTTTTCCAATCCTCTTCAGTTTCAAAATTATAAGGACTTGGTGGATATTGTTTGTCCAAACAATGTTTGTCTACCGCTCTTTTTTCAAATAATAAACCTGAATACTTCTCGTATTCTCTTAGAGTTCTAACAGTACCAAATCCGTATTGCCCATCATGGCCTACTTGAGTTTCACCATCCATACCAAATAATTTTCTATTTGTTAAGTGAGAGTGAGTATTTTTTTGACCCCAAGTTTTATCATCATCCCATTGTTTTGTTCTACCTTTACGAGTGTACTCGTGATAAACTACAGGAATGTGTGGGTGGAATAAATCGTAACCCCATGTGTATGCTCTTGCTGCAATTGAAATCTCTTCACCATGAAAGTAGTATTCAGGGTTATGTTGAACTTCTTTTGAAAACTCTCCTAATGTAAAACAGAAGTGAGCTGAATAGAATCTTGACGTAACAGGTTTTTTCATTTCTCTCCAACCTGGAATTGTTTCAGGTAAGAAGAATACCGCACCTTCAGGAATGAATCTATCAAAGGCCATTCTCCAAGCATCTTGTGCTCTACCTGCTGGTTCGTTATCAGGGTCAAAGGAAGGTACATATCCCGTAAGTAGAGGTTTCTTGTACCCATCCTTTTGTAGACCCTTTATCATCTTGATTAGGATATCATCCCAATCTTTAACAAATCTCATGTGAGAGTCAATTTGTAATGTATATGATTCTCCATCATAAAGTTGTTGTGTTAGGTTTCTTGCCCAACAAACTCCTTTTGCATCTTGATATGGAATGTCTAAGATTTTAAATCTTTTGTCGTCTCTATATTCATCTAAGTTATCAAACCCGTCTTCCTCTGCGAATTGTCTTGCAATTGAGAATACTAAATTTTTAGGTTTCTTGGCGTTTTCCAACATGTCTTTTATTGTTGGTATTAACTGTGGGTCTCTGTAAGACGCAATTTGAACGAATATTTTCATTAATGTCTATTTTGTATTAAAAATAAAAAACCCTCCACAAAAGTAGAGGGTTTTTTGAAATATATTATTTTTAATTATTTTTAACAACCTGATGGGTCGACACCTGTAATCTCACCTGAACCACCTGTAACTAGATATACCGCAGTTCCATTTGAATAATAACCATTTATAACTGGTGTTGATAAACCTGAGTTGTAGTATAAGAATTCTCCAACATTTGGACCAATTCCTCCTGATACAGTTCCGTAGATTGTGTTAGGTGCTCCACTGAAATCAATACAAGCTAAGTTTGCTGTACTACCTGTACCTAAACTATATTGATAATAAGTTCTTGTTGGTGTGGGCGATGGTGTATGTGTTGGAGTTTGTGTATTTGTAGGTGTATTTGTTGGAGTAGGTGTTAAAGTAGGACAAAGAGTGTAAGAAAATGCAACTACATCACCATCAGATTGAATTTCAACTACGTAGTTGTTATATTCCAAATATCCTGCTCCTGCAGGAGATGACCCGTCGATATTAAGACTGAAATTGTTTACTAAATCAAAACTAGAATTATTACCATACACATTGATTAATGAACCTCCAATATTTCCACAAGCATTTAAACTAGTCGAACCAGAATAAACGCTACTAAATAATATACGAGACAATGTTGGTGTTGGAGTTGATGTTGATGATGGTGTATCTGTTGGTGTTTGACTTGGTGTAATACTTGGAGTTGGAGTTGGAGTTACAGCGGCAGTGCCTGTATTAGTTGGAGTCGGAGTCACAGCAGCAGTTCCTGTTGGTGTATTTGTAGGAGTTGATGTATTAGTTGGTGTTTGAGTATTAGTTGGAGTCGGAGTCACAGCAGCAGTTCCTGTTGGAGTATTACTTGGAGTAACACTTGGAGTTGGTGTTGGAGTCGCGGTTTCACTAATTGGCGGGAAAGCTCCTTGATTAATCAAAGAAACTGAACTAGTATAAACAGGAGAAATTGTATATGTCCCGTTAATTACCCAAATATTCTTTGTTTGATTTGGATTTAATTCAACTTGATACTCCCAAAGAGAGTCATCACATCTTCTATAATTAAAGTTCACAATTGTGGAACCTGTATTTGTTAAGGTATATTTGCTACATGCCATCTTAAATGTTATTTATCTAATAAATACTACGATTTTCTCTAATTTTATAAAGTAATCTTATTTTATTTCTTAACAAGGATTTATGTATGTCACAAATCCATCTCCACTTACAATTATATAAGTACTAACACAAGTAACATCTGTGTCGCCACCAAGAACTGTGAAGCTATAATCAAACCCACTACAATCTTTACCAACAAAAAGAGTGTCAGTAGTTCCGCCATAAAATGCATATCTTTTACATAAAGGACCTGACGGTGTTTGTGTTTGAGTTGGAGTGTTAGTTGAAGTTTGAGTGTTGGTTGGAGTTTGAGTATTGGTTGGAGTTTGAGTATTTGTTGAAGTTTGTGTGTTGGTTGGAGTTTGAGTATTAGTCGGAGTGTTAGTTGGCGTTTCAGTATTGGTTGGAGTGTTAGTTGGCGTTGATGTATTAGTTGGAGTTGGAGTACTTGTTGGTAATAAAGAACAAAGGGTGAAATATCCAACTGTATTACCAGACAAATCAAGTTCAACCAAAACTCCTAAATAATTATAATATCCTGCAATATTTCCAATGATTCCGCCATTTGACGTATTAAAGAAATAACTATTTTGGTCAAAAATTTGTTCTACACCATATATAGAGGTGCTATCTGAACCGTTACACGCATCGTATGGACTTGTTCCTCCACTTAAACAACTAAATTCATATAATATAACTCCTGAAGGAGTTACTGTTGGAGTTGCGGTTTGAGTTGGAGTCTGTGTTTGATTTGGAGTATTAGTTGGCGTTTCTGTATTAGTAGGAGTTAAGGTATTAGTAGGTGTTACTGTTGGTGTTTGTGTACTAGTTGTGGTGTTTGTAGGAGTTGTACTTGGAGTATTAGTTGGAGTTCCTGTATTAGTTGGAGTATTAGTTGGAGTCACCGTTGGAGTTGATGTTACCGTTGGTGTTGGAGAAGTTTCAGTTGGTGTTGGTGTTGGTGTTGGTGTTGGTCCTAATATCGATATACTATATGTGTAAGCATATAATGGAACGTAACAATTATATGTTCCGTAATAATAATCTGCAACATAACTAAATGGAAAAACTTGATTACCTAAGTCAACGGAAGTCCCTCCTGTTTGAGGAAGAAACGTAACTTCGGTTGTTAATCCGCTTAAACTTACACTTGAAATTAATACACCACAATCTGCCATGTTAATAAATACTCAAAAATTTTATTTTATCTTTTAACATACCCCAACATTAATAATTTGATTACCGCTAAGTTGAATAAACTTAGCTCCGTTTGAGATTGTAAAATTGGCATTAATTGGAGGGATTGTTAAAGATTGGTTACCATATACATAATCACCCACTTCTAAATTTTCAAAAAGTTTTGGAATGTAGATTGTTACGTTTGCTGGATTTGCAATCATATTAACAGATTGACAGACATTTTGATACCAACCACCTGTTCTTAAATTATACATATAAACTGTTGTTGGTGTAACCGTTGGTGTTGTTGTAGGTGTTGGAGTTGGAGAAGTTGAGGTTGGAGTCGGTGTTACAGAACTTTGAGTTGGTGTTGACGTAATGGTTGGAGTCGGTGTTGTTGAAGGACATAAGCCCACTAAAGATATTGTAAGAGGAGCTCCATAACTTTCAACAATTAAATCCTTAGCACAAACATATTGTACTTCTAACGGGTTAATTGGTGAAACACTAATTATATCCGTACAACCAGTCCATCTATAATATCCTTCTTCGACATTATTGTAGTTGGTTATAATAAAATAGTTACAGTCGGTTGTATACATTTTAACTTATTTTCAAATATCCATAATTAACCGTAACACCTGATACTGTATTGTTTTGAATACCGAATACAAATGTATTTGTTGATGTAACAACTGTTGAAGCGGTGGATATTGCACCTGCAGTTCCTATAATCTGTGCAGGTATACTTGTAAACAATATTGGACTACCCCCACCAGTATAATTCCATGCATACTGAACACCAATTACTGGTACATTAGTATTACTAACACTTACTGTGGCATTATAAACTATTATACCATTTGGTATATTTCCAAGAACCCATAAGTTATACGTATCATTAATATCAACTGTAAAACTGTAGTTATTAGTTCCTGGAGTCACCGTCCAACTACCTGTAAAACCAGATAAACCTGAAATTCCACTTGTACCAGAACTACCTGAAGAGCCTGATGTTCCTGAAGTTCCACTTGAACCGCTTGTTCCTGAAGTTCCACTTGAGCCAGATGTTCCTGAAGAACCTGAGATTCCGCTAGTTCCTGATGAACCGCTTGTACCAGAACTACCATTAATTCCGCTAGTTCCTGATGTTCCGCTTGAACCCGATGAACCACTTGTTCCTGAGCTACCGTCTGTTCCGCTAGTTCCTGATGTTCCTGAAGAACCTATTAATGTTTCTTTTAAAACTTTAAAAGTTTCAGTTAAACCGCTATTATCCATAACAAGATAAGCACCCGTGGTGTCTCCTGTGTATAGTGGTAATGCACTGATTTTTGTATTTGCCATTTTAATCTATTTTTTATGTTATATCTATTTCAATATTATCGTTATTTTCTGCGGTAGCAACTGAATCATCTTCAAATAATAAGAAGTATGGTTCAGTGGGTGTTACTGTTGGAGTAGGCGTTGAAGTTGTTGTTGGAGTTAAGGTTTCAGTTGGAGTATTAGTTGGTGTTTCTGTAATTGTAGGAGTTGGAGTAGGTGTTTCTGTTTCAGTAGTAGTAGGAGTTGGAGTTTCTGTATTAGTTGGAGTATTAGTAGGCGTTTCTGTATTAGTTGGAGTTTGAGTTGGTGTATTAGTAGGAGTTTCCGTATTAGTAGGTGTGTTGGTAGGTGTTTCAGTTGGAGTTGGTGTTTGAGTTTCTGTTGCAGTTGGTGTTAATCCAACAGTAGCCGTAGAAGTTGGAGTTTCAGTGTTAGTAGGGGTTGATGTATTTGTTGGTGTTGATGTGGTAGTTGGAGTGTTAGTAGGGGTTGATGTTGGACATGGGTATAAAGAAGAAAACAAATCATTACATGGTACCATCAAATATCCTAAATCATTACACGGTACTGAGATATACAACAAGTCGTTGTTTGGAATAAAAATTCTACAATTAAGACAATTAGGGTCTAATAAATTATATCTATTCTTTAATAATTTAAAGTTATGTCTAATTTGAGAAGCGTTTAATGGTTCTGTATACATTCTAAATGCACTAACATCACCAATCATACTACCACCAAAAATTTCTTCTAACCTTATTTGAGTTGTAAGACCTGAGTATTCAGTATGTTCTAAGTCATAATCTGTTAAACATTCAGGGTCTTGTTGATATGTAATACCACTTAACTCTGCGGGACACCCTGCAGAGAATGTTAAGTTGTCGTGAAGACCTTGAGTACCACCACCAACTGAAATATTATATCCAACTCCAATTTGTTTTTCTTTTTCAACATTAAGAAGTCTTGGAATTATTTCCTCGAAATTTTCAGCCACCAAAAATAATTTACCATTAACATAAAACTTAAGAGTACCTAATCTATATTTTTGTTCTTCGGTCCAAATATCAGTAAACGTAACAACCTCTGTTGAAGGTGGAATATATCCTGGGTCATGTGTTATTGGAGGTTCAACTAATGTTACACTTCTATTCTCTAATGTTGCAAAATATACATCATCAACTAACAAACCAAGTCCTCCTTTTTCATATAGGTCACAGGTATCAAACCATTCCTTTCTTTGAAATACGGCATCTATTTGAACCCAATGTTCAACGTTAGGATAAGTAGTCCCACTACAATCATCAAATATTCCTCTCGTAGAACACCATTCGGTTACAGATGTTCCAGTGTGGTAAGTCAATCCTGTAAGACAAGTTCCACTATGTTCACACCCTCCTGTTATTCTATATGTCTTAACACATAGTCTTGGACTACCTGTATCTCCACTTAATCTTAAAGACAACGCATTTGACACACCATCATATAACGGGTCCTTTTCAGGATATTTGGCATGTGACTCACAATCACAAGGGCAACCACAAGTACAATGAGTTATCGTACCTCCCGATGGTTGATACACCTGTAGACATTCAGATGAAGTATTCGCAGTACTTGCACATCCACAAGTATGCATACAAGTTAACCCTGAGGTCACTCTTGTATACCCTGTATCTTGTTTTGGTTCACCATCAGCATAGTGATAGAATTTGTTTTCGGCTCTCGCTCCCATGTAGAAAAAGGTTCCCTTATTATCAGGATACCTTGAATTAAGTCCGACAGAAGTATCTCCTGTCCATCTGTATCTTAACATAAATTCAGCTGTCCACCCTAACGATACTCTTTGAGGGAACACCTGATAGTCGTATCCTGGTAACTTATAAAAACCTTGAAAAAACCCTCCGTTTAATCTGGCAAAATAACCCACAGGATTACCATCTGTGGCGTAATACATATCATAGGTATAAGAGTTGTCGTTCCACAATCTATTTTCTGAAGTTGTGAAACCAGTGATAGGGTGCATTTTCATTCTCCTATCATATTTATATCTACTAAATCTGTCTGACTCTGTTTCGTAAAGACCAGTTGTGATTTCAATAGTCTCACCTGACATGTTTTTAACAAGTCCATTGTCAATACCTGTCAAACCAACATCACATAACTCAGTAACAATGAGACAAAAATTAGGGTCTGTATCAGTCGGATTCCAATAGTTTTCAGATACAATAGTATCATCATCAAATGTACACGAATTTGTTTGACATTTTGTAGTCCCTGAACTATTAAAGTCAAATTTAAAAGGCATTCTATTACCATTATCCTCACCAATTAACAATGGTGAAAAAATAACTTCTTGGTCGTAGTCTTTCTCATCTGACGCGAGACAAATGTCCGTGACTTCGTTGACAGGTTTAATACCCCATCGTCTAAAATTATATTGATTTATATTTTGATATGCCATAAACTAATGATAAATACATTGTGTCGTGGTATTTATATGATAAAAAGAACAGATGATTGCAACAGATACCGAATTTTATTCATCGCCATATTATTTTCTCTTAAGAGACAAGGGGAGTAAATATTCCTTATATTTCTCTGTGGAAGGAAATTTAACTGAAGCTCGCAAAAAAGACGAGGTAATTCACTTCGAAAAAAGTAAGGGTGAGAAAGTAAAAAAACATTTAAAAAAAGTTGCCAAAGAGAAAAAAATTAAGGATACCAAAACTTTAAAAAAAGATTTGGAAGAACTGGTTAATGCTGACGGAGCAATGTCAAACTCTGCAATTCCTATTTTAGACCCTAGGCTTCACCCAAGAAAAACTATGGACCAAACTGTGGCGGCATCAAGAATTACAAACGACCCAATCTCTCGTGGATATAGAACTTACTATGGTGAAAGTGAAATGAAAGAAATTGACATGTCAGGAGCGTTTGGATATGAGGAAACTGAAGACATGGATGGTGAAGACACTTACAAATATTTGGTTAAAGATATGGGAATGGAACCTGATGATGCTAAAGAAAGAACAAAGCAACAAGGTAAAGACCCATCAGGTAAGAAAGATAAAAAATCAAAATACTATAAAGATAAAAACTTTATCACAAGAGCAACATTATCTGAGATTCAAAAACAAAAGGCAATCAAAATGGTTGAGGACCTTTTGGCAAATAAGAAATCTTCAGAAGATGGTGACGTGAATGAAAAGAATGTTGACGATTTTAAAATTCTAAAAAGAAATATTGCTAACTTAAAAAAACAAGCAGAACGTCAAGGTCTTCAAATTGATGACTTGATTAAATTTCTAAGAACAGAATTAAAAAAATAATATGAATAAGGACCTATATAATTCGGCCAAAGGAGAAATTGAATTTCCTAAAGACAAACAGGAACACATGAAAAAATGTTTCCGTATGGTTAAAGGTGCCAATGAAAATATTGAAGGGTTTAATAGAAATCAAGAACTACAAGGTCAAAATTTTATTGAATACAAACAATTAAAAAGGATTAAAAACTTTTTTGATAATTTTAGTGGTAATCATAATGAAGCTCCGTTTATTTTAAATGGGGGTGTTGTAATGAAAAATTGGGTGGAAAATGAATTGAGGAAAATGAGAGATTACGAAAAAATGACCAAAACAAATAAAATGAATGCAGGAATGCAAAATCAGTTTTTAAAACCTCACGAAAAGAAAAACTTTAATAATGTAAGGCCTTCACAAGAACATACCAGTACCGTTTATAGATATAATACTGCGGTAACTGAAAGCCTAAAAAGAATAAACGAACTAATTTCAAAATTATAATCATGGCAAATGAACTAATTGTTGATTTATCTCAAAACGAACCAAACGCACTTACAGCCTATGCTGAAGCGGAAAGAGCTAAATTAATACCAAAAAACGACTATAACGCTGTAGGTAATGAATATTCATCAGTAAACAGAGATGCTGTTGCCGACGGAGATTCTATGGGTAGAGGTACAGGTACCTTCTTAGATGTCTACAACGTAAACGCTGGAACTATTGACGACGTTATGGAAAGAAAAAACGAAATCAAAATTAACAAATTTAATTCATCAAAAACTTATCCTAATTTTTAATGAAATTAAATCAAGCACTTAAAGGTCTAATATGTGAAATCGCTTCTATCGATGGTGTTGTTGACGCCATTAAAAAAAGACAGATAGTGATTATCTATTATGATGGTGATGAACCAGGTGGTAGAGGTATTAGACAAATTGAACCTGTTTGCTTAGGAACAAGTAAAGCGGGCAACAAGATTTTAAGAGCTTGGGATGATGAAGGTGCTTCTCACACAGCATATAAGGGAGAACAACCATTACCAGGATGGAGAATTTTTAGGTTAGACAAGATATTGTCAATTAAACCAACAGGTGAAGTTTACAATACTCCAAAGCCTAATTATAATTTTAACGGAGATAAAAGTATGGTCAGTGTAATTATCAATGCAAAATTTGATAATCAACAACCTCAAGAAACACAACAACCACAACCAACACAAGAAATACCAACACAAGAAACACCAACGCCTACTCCAACTCCACAAACTTAATATATTATGAACGAAAATGATTTAATGAGCAGATTAGCGGCATCTAAAGCTATTATGGATAGTCCAAAATTTGGTAAAAGTAATAATACAATGAGTGGAGGATTACCTCCAACATCTTTGCAAGATTTTGATATGCCACAAGCAAAGTATAATATTCCTCAAGAATATCTACAAGAACAACCACAAGTTCAACAACCTTATTTATCAGAGCTCCCTAGAGTGAATACAAAACCAGTTGGTAATCCAACCGTTGATGCAATTAAAAATTCAAAACTTCCTGATGATATTAAGAGGTTAATGATGGAACATCCAATTGCGCAACAACAACAACCTGAAGCGACTTTATCAAATGACTTAATTGAAAGAGCTTCAAGATTAATGAAAGGTAATGATGGCGGATATGTTCCTGAATCGGCAAAACCAAAAACTCAATCGGAATCTCCACAACAAACTTCTAGTGTTAGTGGTATTAATTACAAATTAATTCAAAAAATGATTAATGAAGCCGTAAGTAATGCACTTAGAGAAAACGGATTACTTATGGAAAGTTCTGAAAAATCTAATGAAATTTTTAGCTTTAAAGTAGGTAAGCACGTGTTTGAAGGTAAAGTTACCAAAATTAAAAAGTTGGCCTAACACCTTTTCTTATTTGACATATTTTGTTATACTTTTGAGTATATATTAAAATTTATGTCAAAAATCAAAGTACTCGTTGTACCATCCGATAGAACAGGAGTTGGTAAGTTTAGGTCAGTAGACCCGCACATCTTTTTACAAAATCTCTATCCTGATGATTTTCACGTCGATATCGTTTATGAACCACCATATGATGATGTTAACTATTGGACCCAATATCAAATAGTTTCATTCCATAGAAGTATTGGGCCCGATTTTGAAAAGGCCCATCGTCTTATTCAAATGTTAAACTCATTAGGAGTTATAACTGTTTGTGATATTGACGATTATTGGATGCCAGGTAAAGAACACCCAATCCACGATATTATTAAAGTTCACAAGATTAATGAAAAAATTACTGCAAACTTAAAAGTTGCAAAGTATGTTACAACCACAACATCTTTATTTGCTGATGAAATTAGGAAATTAAACAAGAATGTTATTGTATTTCCTAACGCAATTAATCCAAACGAATCTCAATTTAAAGAACCAACATTAGAGTCTGATAGACTTAGAATTGGTTGGTTAGGAGGTTCTTCCCACTTACATGATATTCAATTATTAGACCAAGGGTTTGGTAAGATTTTTTCTTTAAAAGATAAACTTCAATATGTGTTATGTGGATTTGACACTAGAGGTAGTGTAACTGAAATTAACGCACAAACAGGAGAACAAACTAAACGTAATATTCTTCCTCACGAAACTGTTTGGGCTCAGTATGAAAAAATATTTACACAGAACTATTCAATTGTGTCTGATGAATATAAAAAACATTTGATTAACTATAATCAAGAAAGTTATACTGGTAATCCTGACGAACCATATTTGAGAGTTTGGACTAAACCTGTAACATCATACGCAAAAAATTATGCTAAATTTGACGTATCCTTATCACCAATTAAAAACACAATGTTTAATAGAATGAAGTCTCAGTTGAAAGTTATTGAAGCTGGATTTTATAAGAAAGCATTAATAGCATCTGACTTAGGTCCTTATACTATCGATTTAAAACATTGTATGAAAAATGGTGAGTTTGTTGACGGTAATGCTATGTTAGTAAATGAAAATAGAAATCACGCTGATTGGCCAAAATTTATTGAGAAGTTGGTAAAAAATCCTAACTTAGCAAAAGATATGGGAGAAAGGTTATACGAAACCGTAAAGGACAAGTACGACCTTAATGTTGTAACAAAAACAAGAGCAGAATTTTATAAATCAATCATATAATGATAAACATACCTTTAACCAAGATTTTATTTTTAGATATCGAAACTGTCGGTATTCAACCAGATTGGGCATCTCTTGAGTCTAATAGACCTGAGCTGGCATACCAATTTAAAAATTACCATGATTGGTTTCAAAAAAGATTTCCTGAAGATGCGGACAAACCTGTTGGAGATATGTTTGTAAACAGAGCGGCATTAGTTCCTGAGTTTGCAAGAATTGCTTGTGTTAGTGTTGCTTTTGTTACAGACAAAGGTGAAACTAAAATGCAATCATTCAGTGACCCTGACGAAAAAAAACTATTGGAGGAGGTTCAAAAACTGCTTAAACGAGTTGGAGAATTAAACTTTTTTTTATGTGGTCACAATGTTAAAGGATTTGATATTCCAATGTTGGCAAAAAGAATGATGATGAATGGTATTCTTCCTCCAAAAATATTACCAGGTCATGACACTAAACCATGGGAAATTAAAGCTCTTGATACTAAAGAACTTTGGCAATACGGTGGATATGGTTCTATAGCATCATTAGAACTAATGTGTGTTTGTTTAGGTGTTGAGTCTTCTAAAAACATGGAGGTTACAGGTAATAAAGTTCACGAAGCGTTTTGGGTTAAAAAAGATATCTCAGGTATTGTTGAATATTGTGAGAAGGACGTATCGGTTTTAATCGACGTAATTAACAAACTATTAAAATTAAAATAATGCAACAAGGTAACGAAATAAAACCAGAGGTTTGGGCACAAGTTTTAGAACAATTTGAAAAGATAAAATCAGATTCAGGAATAGAACCTGAGTTAGATTATATAAAACAATTAGAAGATATGTTGGGAATGTCAGTTGAAGAAATGAATAGAGAGACTGAAATAACCCTTAGAACTAAACGTCTTGGTGTTGAATTAATACACGAAGATGCGAAATTTCCGTCTTACGCTTACCCATCTGATTCAGGTTTTGATTTATATTCAACAATAGATTATAAACTCTCCGCGTTTGGAAGAGCATTAATTCCAACAGGTCTTAAGTTATCTATTCCTGATGAATATGAAATACAAGTTAGACCTAAAAGTGGTTTAGCTATAAACCAAGGATTAACAGTACTAAATACACCAGGAACTGTGGATTCAGGTTATAACGGAGAAATTAAAGTGATTATGTTTAACACAAATAATCATGAAGTGATTGTAACCAAAGGAATGAAAATTGCTCAAGCTGTCTTATGTCCTGTTGTTAATGGTACTTTTGTACAATTAGAACAGATTGATAAAATTGAAGATAAAGACAGAGGAGATAAAGGATTTGGAAGTACGGGAATAATTTAATTATATGATTACAATAGCATACTCAACAAGAGAGAGTAAACCAGAGTTTACAGAATATCTAAAAAAGAGTTCAGGTTTTAAAAAACTTGAGGTCATTGAAAAAGTTAACAACGGTGAGAAGTCTCTTGCCCAAGTTTATAATGAAGTCTTGTCAGAATCAAAGACTGACATTGTTGTGTTTTGTCATGATGATATATATTTTGATACAAATTCTTGGTATAACAAATTATTAAAACATTTTGAAAAAAGTGATTTTGGTATTCTTGGTATGGCAGGAACAACTCAAATGCCAAGTAGTGGAATGTGGTGGGAAGACAGAAGAAAGATGGTTGGCATTGTTAACCATGAAAGTGATGGAAAGAAATGGGAATCAAAATACTCAGAGTCCTTAGGTAACTCAATTATAGAAACAGTTGTTGTTGACGGTCTATTCATTGCAATTGACAAAAGAAAAATTAAAAAGAATTTTAACGAAGACTTTAAAGGGTTTCACTTTTATGATATTCCTTTTTGTTTTGAAAACCATATTGAAGGAGTTAAAGTTGGTGTTATTACTAATATTAGAATTACTCACAGGTCAATCGGTCAAACTAATGAACAATGGGAAGAGAACAGAAAATTGTTTGAATCAAAATACGCAAAAAATTTACCTGTTAAACTTAGCTACGACTCTCAAAGAAGAATTAAAGTTTTAATATCATCTTTGTTTTTTAGAACTTTTACTGGTTCAGAATTATATATTTTTGAACTTGCAAAGAATTTAATTAAACAAAACTGTGATGTTACTGTTATGTCCCAAATAGGTGGGCCATTAACTGATATGGCAAAAAGATTAGGTATTAAATGTATATCATTTGAAGAAGCTCCTGGTTTTAAACTTGGTGATGGTAAATGGGGATTTAATACACCTGAAGGATTTAAAGTATCAACTGAAAATGTAATGTATCGTGTTTCTGAAGTTAACTTTGATATTATTCATATGCAACATAAACCTGTTGCCGAAAGAATGATTCAGTTTTATCCTGAGATAGATAAAATCTATTCTATTCATTCTGAAGTTATAGAATTAGAAGACCCTATCAAACACGAATCAATTAAAAAGTATATTGCAATTAGACCTGAAATTAAGGACCACATTGTAGATAAATTTGAGATACCCGAAGAACAAATTGATATTATTTATAATCCAATTGATAACGATAAATTCAAGCCAAAACCTTTAGTTAAAACAGAAAACTCTGTGTTATTTGTTGGTACCATAGATTACCTAAGAAAAGAGACCATCTTAGATTTAATGGAAAGAACAAAAGAAGAAGGTAAAGAACTTTGGTTAGTAGGAGAAGATAAAGGAAATTATCTACAACAAGTTTTATTTGAACCTCATGTAAAATATTTCCCTCCTACTTGGTCTGTAGAAAATTTCATATATAGATGTGAAGAAACTGCAGGAATTCAATTAGGAAGAACAACTATCGAAGGATGGATGTGCGGAAAACCGAGTTGGATTTATAAAGTAGATTCAGGTGGATTTATTTTATCAAAAGAAAAATTCGAACCTCCTGTAGACGTAGAGAAATACTTTTCCTCTAACGTCGCAAAACAAATAAAAGAAGAGTATCAAAAAATCCTTTAATGAATAGAATTATTGACTATGAAAACTTATCCATAAAAATACAAGATTGGATTAAGTCTTACGTAAATGAAAATGGAATATCTACCTTAGTAGTAGGTGTTTCAGGTGGAATAGATTCAGCAGTAGTATCAACATTATGTGCTGAAACAGGAATACCAACTATTGTTGTTGGAATGCCAATAAACTCAAGTCCTGAAAATACAAAGTTATCTGACTTACAAATTTCACTTTTAAGCGCAAAATATGATAACGTTGAGGGATACTATATAGATTTATCTCCTGTATTCGAATCATTTAAATCTCACAAAGCATTTGATAAAAGGTTTAACTCTGAACTTGGATTTGCAAATACAAAATCAAGATTACGGATGGTGTCTCTTTATCAAATAGCGGCTTCATCTGGTGGTATTGTAATCGGTACAGGAAATAAAGTTGAAGACTTCGGTGTTGGATTTTATACTAAGTACGGTGATGGAGGAGTAGATATTTCCCCAATCGCAGATTTATATAAATCAGAAGTTAGAGAGTTAGGTAAGTTATTAGGAGTACCTCAAGATATAATTAACGCTGAACCTACAGATGGTTTATGGGAAGACAATAGAGTTGACGAAACGCAAATAGGTTCAACTTATGATGAGCTTGAGTGGGCTATGGAATATGGTATGAATAAGTGGTCAGAACAACTAGAGTTAACAGAAAAAGAAAAAACAATACTTACAACTTACGCAAACTTCAACACAAAAAATAAACATAAAATGGTTTCAATACCAATTTTTGATTTAAAAGAAAATAATGTCATATGAAAATAGGGATTATTGGAGCTGGAAGATTAGGATTAACTTTCGCTTTATTATGTGAGAAGGCAGGATACAATGTACTCGTGTCTGATAAAAGAGAAGATTATGTACAAAATTTAAATCAAGGTGTTTGTTTAACAAATGAACCTCATATTCAAAAAATGTTATTTGAGGTACATGATTTTAGCGCTACTACAGACAATGTTGAAGTAATTAAACAATGTGATGTAATATTCACATTTGTTGCCACCCCATCAACTATGGATGGTAATTATGATACATCCAAAGTTTTTGAGGTTGCTAATGATTTTTTCACGGTTTCTCAATTGAATTTACCTATTCACGATAAAAAATTTATAATTGGATGTACGACTAATCCTGGTGACACTGAACAAATTCAAAAGAAACTTGCGGTCTTCAATACTCAAGTCGCATACAATCCAGAGTTTATTGCCCAAGGAGAAATTGTAAAAGGACTTGAACAATCTGATATTGTTTTGATTGGAACTGATTATCCTGAATTAGGAAATTTTTTAGTTAAAATTTACGAAAGAATACAAACCACTTCTGTCAATGCTCATATTATGAGCCCAAAGGCTGCAGAAATTACAAAAATAGGAATTAATTGTTTTTTAACTACTAAAATTAGTTACGCCAATATGATGGGTGATATCCTAATGAAATCAGGATTAAACTTAGAAATTGACACAGTATTAAGTGCGATAGGTGGAGATACAAGAGTTGGTAAAAAATATATGAAATATGGGTTTGGATTTGGTGGACCTTGTCTTCCAAGAGATAATCGAGCATTAGGATATTATGCTAAGAACTTAGGTATGGAATTAAATTTACCATTAACTGTAGATGACTTTAATACAGAACATGCTGCGTTCCTAAAAACCCATTACATATCATTAAACCCTAATAAAGAAGTTCCATTTGTTATGAATTACATAACATATAAAAGAGGTACGGATATTTTAGAAGAATCCCAACAATTCAAATTATGTGTAGATTTATTAGAAGAAGGTTATTCGGTTAATGTTATTGAAATTGATGAGGTTGTTAAAAATTTACAATCATTAAGTGAATCTTATAATGGTAGACTTAAATTTTATAAACAAGGTACAACACCTGAAGGATACGTTATTAATTTACAATGATAAAATTTGTTTGTTGTTTTTGGAACGCAGAAAATTACATTAAAAATTGCATTAGAACTTTAAAATCCCAAAAAGATATAGAGTTTGAAGTTTATTTAATTGATGATATATCAACAGATAATACGGTTGAATTGGTTAAAAATTTAATAGAAGGAGACAATAGGTTTAAACTTATAGTTAATACAGAAAAAAAATTTAAACTAAAAAATTTAGATGAATTAATATCAACTTTTGATGATGAAGATATTGTAATTGAAATTGATGGTGATGATTTTTTACTTAACAGTGATGTTGTTGGAGATATAAGAAAAGTTTATTCTAATAATAAAGTTTGGTTAACTAACGGTTCATTTATGTACTCCGATGGAAATCCAGGGTTTTCATCGGAATGTAATCCAGATACTGTAAGAAAAGATACATTTAGATTCTCACATTTAAGAACATGGAAAACATTTTTATGGAAATCAATTCCTCAAGATTATTTACGGGACGATGATGGAAGTTATTTCAAATCAGCGGCAGATGTTGCATACACATTTTCATTATTAGAATTGGCAGGCAAAGAGAATTATAGATTTTTACCAAACCTATATTATGTTTATAACGCGGGTTCCCCGTACAATGACCATAAGGTCGGAAGTGCAACAGGTGGAGGTCACCAAGAACAAGAAAGATGTTCAAACATAATAAGAAATAAAACCAAATTAAAAAAATTAATTAGATGAGTAATTTAATATCATGTAATTTAATGGGTGGACTGGGAAATCAAATGTTCCAAGCAGCGCACGCATTATCACACGCAATGAAATTGAACAGAGAGGCTGTTTTTGTACCACGTTCTTGGACACCAATGCAAGGAAGACAAACAGAAAACTACCTTAATAATATCTTTAGAAACATGAAATTCATTGACAGTATTGACGGATTTGAAAAAGTTAGTGAAGGCCCATGGGAATATATTGATGTTTACGCTAAAGACCACGACACTGTCTTTGACGGGTACTTTCAAAGTAGCAAAAACTTCTTTGGTTATAATGACGAGATTAGAAAAATCTTTGCTCCAACAGAAGAATTTATTCAAGAGATGTATGAAAAACATCCTGAACTAAAACAAGAGAATACTTTATCAGTTCACATTCGTAGAGGTGATTGTTTTATGAATCCTGACATTCATCCAATTGCAAATGAAGTATACATTGAAAGAGCACTTAAAGAAATTGGGGAATATTCTCACGTATTTGTTTTTAGTGATGACAAAGATTGGGTTAAAGAAAATCTTAAATTTGATAATGTAACTTACGTTGAAGATGATGATTATAGAGAGATGTGGCTAATGTCATTATGTAAAAACCATATCATGGTTAACTCTACATTCTCATGGTGGGGTACATTTTTGAATCCTAACCCTAATAAGAAAATCGTGGCTCCTTCAATTTGGTTTGGACCAAGAGGACCAAGAAACTATAAAGACATATACGAACCTAATTGGATTGTATTAGAAGTAAAATACGAAGACGGATGGTTAAGTTAAACATGCTCTCAAGAAACTTTTCTCATGACAAAGGTTCAACCGCAAATAAACCACCAGTTCTTGTTGAATGGTGTTTTAATAGTTATGACAACGATATTTCAGTTTATTTAGATAATGATTTATTTAAAGGAATTGAAGACCACAAAGTTGATGGTGGTAACAAAAAAAAGTTTCTTTGGGTTATTGAATCCAGAAAATTTGATGGGGGAGCTGTAGATAACATTAAAAAACATTTAGATGAAGTTCTTGAAACTTTTGAACAAATTTGGACACACAATGATGAATTGTTACAGTTAAGCCCAAAGTTTAAATGGACTCCCGCATATGGTAGTTATATTAAAAATTTTGGTATACATTCAAAAACTAAGATGGCATCTATGATTACATCAAATAAAAGATGGACACACCAACATGAAATCAGACATGATTTTGCAATGGCAAACCAAGATAAGATTGATGTTTTTGGCAGGGGTATTCAAGAAATACCGAATAAAGAAATTGGATTAGTTGATTACCGTTTTTCATTTTGTGTTGAGAACGATACATACGATACGTATTTTACTGAAAAAATATTAGATTGTTTTGCAACAGGAACAATTCCAATTTATATGGGTACACCAAAAGTTACAGAATATTTTAATTCAGATGGGATTATATTTTTTGATGGAACCTTTGATATTACAACACTAACTGAAGAGCTTTATAATTCAAAAATAGAAGCTATTAAAGATAATTATGATAGAGTACAAAAATACAGTGTTCTTGATGATTGGATTTTTGAAAATCACTTAAAAGATTATGTCTAAAATTTGTTTAATAAGACAACCCGCAGGAATTGGAGATATTTTCTTCACTCAAAAAATTGCCAAAGATTTAATATCTAAAGGATATGAAGTTTGGTGGCCAGTAATTCAACAGTTTGAATTTATCAAAAACTATATTAAAGTTGATGGACTGAAATTTGTAACTGAAAATGAAAATTTCCCTCACAAGAACATATATTTGGAAGGATATAGTAAACCAGTACAAATTTCCGATGATTCAATTTACCTACCAATACAACATTTTGATAGACATTTCCCCGATATTTCTGTTATGCAGGCGAAATATAAGATGGTGAGTATGGACTCATCTGATTGGTTAGATTATTTCGAATTTGAAAGAAATTTAGAAAGAGAACAAAAACTTATTGACCACTATGGTGTTCAAGATAAAGAATTTGTTTTTGTTAACAGAATGTTTGGTTCTCCTCCACATTCAAAACCATGTCCACATATGGGAGAATATGAAAACTCAGTCGAGATGGAATATCTTGGTTGGGATAATTTATTTGATTGGATTGGACTTTTATTAAAGGCTAAACACATTTATACCGTAGAGACATCAATTCTCTACATAATCTCAAAACTTGGTTTAAAAAATGTTACGGTTTATTCAAGGCATAATCCACCAAGTTTTCATCAAGTCGAACATATTTTCGACAAAGATTTAACATACATATTATGATTCAAGCACCAGTAAGTGTTGGTGAGTTAATTGACAAATTATCTATCTTACACGTAAAACAAACAAAAATAACTAATGAAGAAAAGTTAGAATACATAAATAAGGAATTTGAACTCCTTTACAATTTATCATCAGGTTATTTAAACGAACCTGAAATTGAATCTTTATATCATCAATTAGTTGACATCAACACAAAACTTTGGGATATTGAAGATAGGCTAAGAGTATTAGAAACCGAAAAAAGATTTGAGGGTGAGTTCATCGATTTTGCAAGAAAAGTTTATTTCACAAACGATGAAAGGTTTAGATTAAAAAAAGAAATTAATAAATTCACTGATTCTGAAATCAGAGAAGTAAAAGAATATGTAAAATATAAATAATATGATAGATAATATAAAAGAAGCATTAAAAAACTATTTTGAAGACGAAAGTTTAATTAACCCAGAAGGAACTCCTAGTTCTGAAACAGGGTATCCTGAAAGAGACGTTAATTGGATGAAAGAAAATTTAATTCCAAAAATTGAAAATTTAATTGATAAAAATATCAATAAAAATTGTTTGGATGTTGGTTGTGCTCAAGGGTATTTTACCAGAGTTTTAAGTGAAACTTTTGAAAAAACTTATGGAATTGATTTATCCAATAATAGAATCAATTACGCTAAACAATATGAAAAAGAAAATTTAAAATTTGTCCAATCCGATTTAACGGAAAGTTTTGCAGATAAGTTTCCAGTTAAATTTGATTTCATGTTTACCAATGCAGTTCTTCCTCACATTCCTTTAGAATTTAAATCAGATGTTTTTAAAAATTTAGCTGAGGTTGCAAATACAGGTTGTATTTTTGTTATGTATGATGGGATGTTAAATGACGATGGTACTCATAAACACGATAAAAATAAACAAGCAAATTTTGAAAATTGGCATAGTAAAGAAATAATTAGAGTTGTTTTTATAAGTGAAAAATGGATTCGTGAAAACGCAACAGATTGGGAAATTGTTCAAATTAATAACATTGGTCTTGGTACAGAAGAAATAATATTAAAAAGAAAGTAATATTGTGAAAAAATCAGTAATACTAACTTCAAGAAACGATAACTATGGTGGAAACTTACACAAAAGAACTACTATGGCGTTATTATCTTTAATTGAAAATCATGATGAAGTTATCTTTGTAGATTGGAAAACTAAGAATGGAGAAGGAGTTATTTCTAACATTAAACATAATTTACCTCAAACAGGAAAATTAAAATATATTCAAGTTCCTAAAGAATTTTTAAAAGAAAAATACCCTCACATTGCCGACTACACAATTATTGAATCTATTGGTAGAAATATAGGGTTAAGGAGAGCGTCTAACGATTATATTATTTCAACTAACATCGATATTGTTACAACTCCACTTGACGATTCTATATTAAAAGAAGACGTATTTTATACAGTACCAAGAAGAGATGTTGACGAGTCTTTTCATCTATCATTTAATGACTACGAAAGTTTATATAAATCTTTGTGGAATAATCGTGATGGTTACAGAACTAAAGAAAGATTTGAAACTGATAACGACAAATGGTCATTAATTAATTGTTGTGGTGATTATCAAATTGGGCACAAAAACATTTGGAACCAAATGAAAGGATTTGAAGAATCTGTTTTATTTGGTTGTGGTATTGATACAAATGTTATGAAGAAAGCCTCTTTCTATTCTAACATCCAAGTGTTAGACCATTATATATTTCATTTAAATCATGGTAAGAGTGGAGATAGAGATGAAGACGAATCAGTACCTCCAATGTCTGACCAAAATGAAATTATTAAAGATTTTACAAATACATCTAACCCTGATGATTGGGGTATGTATAATGAAAATTTGCCAATTGAATTAATATGAGTGAACCAAAATCAATCCTAATTGTCGGAGGCTCAGCAGGAGCTAAGATAGCGACAAACATTTTTAAAATGACTCACCCTCATCACGTACTTTATTATGTAGAATGTTTTGCGGATGAAATACAAATTAATAGATTATACTCCACAGTTGAAAAATCTTTAGAACATCTTAAGTCACCTAACATTGATTATTTTATTGCAACAGGTGACAATATTTTAAGAAAAAAACATTATGAATTAATTAAAGAACATACCAAAAAAGAACCAATAAATTGTATCCACCCGACCGCAGTTGTTGAATCTAAAAGACTTGGTCATGGTAATTTAATTTGCCCAAACGCTGTAGTACATGTAGATTCCTTTATTGGTAATTGTACAATAATTAACACTGGGTCAATAGTTGAACATGATTGTTTAATTGGAGACTTCTCTCAAATATCACCTAACGCAACTTTATGTGGTTATGTTGAAGTTGGTGAAAATTGTTTTATAAGTGCTGCGAGCACACTAATACCTAAAGTTAAAGTTGGTGACAATTCAATTGTTGCTGCGGGTTCTGTTGTTATTGACGACGTTCCACCAAATGTTATGGTTGCAGGAATACCATCAAAAGTTAAAAAAGTTTATAAGTTATGAAAAAATTAAACATTCCAATTTTTAGATTGAAATTTGATTTTAAATCTAAGTTTAAGTTTTTAAAGGGTTCATGGGATATCTTGTCTTCTGATAGACCATTAGGAGAATCAAAATATGTAAAGGAGTTTGAAGATAAATTTGCTGAAATGAGTGACGCAAAATATGCATTAGCATGTTCAAATGGCACAACAGCAATTGAGTTAGCATTAAAGTCTCTTGATGTGAAAGGTAAAAAAGTTTTAATGCCGTCAAACACATTTTTTGCAACAAGTGTTGCAATCACAAATGCTGGAGGTATTATTGAATTATTAGATATGGAGCCAGAATCGTTTTCAATATCATTAAAAGATTTGATAACTAAGATTACACCTGAAGTTGGAGCTGTAGTCATTGTTCACATTGGTGGTATTATTTCACACGACATTTCTAAAATTGTTGATGTGTGTAAAAAAAATAATGTCCCATTGGTCGAAGACGCCGCTCACGCTCATTTTTCATTAAAAGGAACTTACAGGGCTGGTGTTATTGGTGATGTAGGAACTTTTTCATTCTTCCCAACTAAAGTTATGACAACAGGTGAAGGTGGGATGATTACAACAAATAACAAAGAACTTTATGAAAAAATGAAATCATTAAAGAACTTTGGGAGACACATTTATGATAGCGGGATTATTGTTAACTCTGAAGGAAACAACTTTAAGATTAACGAATTCACTGGATTGTTAGGTAGTATTGAATGTGATAGAGTTTACTCAAGGATTGAAAAAAGAACTGACCTCTTAGAAAGATATCGAAAAAACTTATCCAAAACCAAATACAAAGTTATTAAACAAAAAGGGAATGGTACATGTGCAAACTACAAAGCCATTGTAATCACTCCTATGGACGGAGCGTGGTTAAAAAAATATTGTAAAGAAAAAGGTATCTCGTTGACAGGTGAAGTCTATAGAATACCTGTTCATGAACAACCTTTATATAAAGAACAATTTTCCTCTGTAAATTTACCAAATACTGATTATTATTCTAAACATCACGTATGCCCTCCTCTATACCCTGAATTATCAATAAAAGAGGTCGATTACATCTGTGATGTTTTAAAACAAGCTTTAATCGATTATGAAGAACAGAGTAGCAAAACTAACTCAGATAAGAAAGATTGATATTTTTGAGGAAGAAATTCCAAAATTAAAAGAAGGTCAATTACTTGTCTCAATGAAATCTGTTGGAATATGTGGTTCCGACATGCATTACTTTAAAGAAGGAGGACTAGGTTCCTTCAAAAATCCTCTACCAATGTACATGGGTCACGAGCCTTCAGGGGTTATAGTTGACTCTAACGGGTCTAAATTATTCAAAGATGGTGATAGAGTCGCAGTTGAACCTGGGATGCCGTGTGTCACCTCTTATTGGTCTTTAAAGGGTAAACATAACTTATGTGATAAAGGAACTTTTATGGGAGCTAATGCACAAGGTGCGTTTGCCGACTATGTTATAGTTGAAGAATTACAATTAGTTAAAATTCCAGATTCAATGTCCTTTAACTTGGCAAGTTTACTTGAACCTCTTGGGGTTTGTCTACACACTGCAAATTTACTCGAACCAAAATTTACTGAATCAGCAACTATATTTGGAGCGGGTCCTATTGGTTTGTGTATGTTTTCTATATTAAAGAAGGCTGGTGTTAAAGATATTTTTATGATAGACAAATTACCATATAGAGTTAAGTTTGCAAAAGACTTCGGAGCAACAGAATCATTCTTACTTGCCGATGACTACACAAAAAAAATCAAAGAATTAACAGGAGGTATGGGAACTACAATGTCTATTGACACAGGAGGTACAACAGAATCTATTGATGGATGTATTAATGTTGCGGCGGTTAATGGTAAAGTTGCATTAATTGGAATCCCTGAATCAGATTTTGTAACATACAATCCTCATAGAATGAGGACTAAAGAACTGACAATTAAAAATGTTAGAAGGTCAAATCAAACTTTGGAAGACTGTGTTAAAAACTATACAGGAGACAATGAGATTGAAAAAATTATTTCACATGAATTTGAATTTAACGACATTCAAAAAGCGTTTGATACCGTTGCTGATTATAAAGACCAAATCTTAAAATGCATAATAAAAAATAACTAATATGAAATTAAATTTAGATTATACAGGTGATAGTAGATGGGAACAAATGTCTGACATACATAAGACATCGTTACCAATACCTAACTTATTTGTTAGTTTACTTTACCAGTACCAAGACAAAATCCCAAACTTAAACGAAATAAACTTCGCAATTGAAACTGGAACTCACGACGCAAGAACTTCAATATTCTTGGCTGAACATTTTGATGTTGCATTTACAGTAGAATTATTTCCTGACCGTAATCCTTATGATGGAAGAAGTTATAGAGAAACATATCAAAAACTTTCTGAACAATACGGTAACCTTACTTTCTTAGAAGGTAATTCAGGCGATGTATTAAAATCTGTATTAGAAGAATTACCTGATGAAAGATTCTTTATCTTATTGGACGCTCACAGTATGCTAGATGGTCCATTAAAAGAAGAATTAGGGGCTATTAAATCGGCAAGTAACCGTAATGACCATGTAATGTTAATTGACGACTGTAGAGACTTAGGACAAGGTAATTTCCCAACACTACAAGAATTTAAAGATGCGTTATATAACATTAACCCTGATTATACAATCATAAACACAATGGAAGGTAACCACGTTTACTTAATATATTAATATGAAAAAATATATAATAACAACAACAATTAATGAGCCAACAGAGGCAACCATTAAGTTTTGTGAAATTGCAGATAAAAAAGATTTTACATTTGTAATTGTTGGAGATACAAAACTCCCACATGAATCATATGAAAAACTTGTTAAGAACTACCTTAATGTAGTTTATCTAACACCAGTTAAACAAGAACATTTATATCCTGAATTATCTGAGATTATTGGTTGGAAAACAATTCAAAGAAGAAATATCGGATTAGTTTACGCATATCAAAGTGGAGCAGAAATTATTGCAACAGTTGATGATGATAATATACCATATGAATTCTGGGGTGACAACATATTACTGGGTCAAGAAATTGAGGTAGATGAATATGAAAACTTGTCATGTCCTTACTTCGACGCAATTTCAACCACAGAACATAATGACTTGTGGCATAGAGGATTTCCAATCGAATATCTACAAGTAAAAAATAACATTGAATACAAAGGGAAAACAAAAATTACCCCGATGGTTCAAGCAGAATTTTGGGACGGTGACCCAGATATTGACGCAATTTGTCGATTAAGTAAAAAACCAATCGTAAAATTTAATTCATTTGAACCATTCACAACAAAACAACTTACACCATTTAACTCACAAAATACATTCATACATAGAGATGTCCTTAAACATTACTCTGTCTTTCCTTATGCAGGTAGAATGGATGACATTTGGGGGTCCTATGTCTTACAACATCATTTTCCAAACTCTGTCATATTTGCAAAAGCGTCAGTCTATCAGGCGAGAAACCCGCAAGACCTTGTCAAAAATTTAGAGAACGAAGTGATTGGTTACAGAGGAACACTTAACCTTTTAGATAATCTAAAAGACTATAGGGATTTACTTCCCACTAAAACTGTCGAATATTTCGATATATACCAAAAGTATTTTAACTAATGAAAAAAATAGTAGTATTAGGAGGCGGAGGGTTCATAGGTGGACATCTTGCCAAAAGATTAAAAGAAGAAGGAAATCACGTACGAGTATGTGATATTAAAAAACACGAATACTTCTTTCAAGACGAGTTCTGTCATGAATTTATATTAGGGGACTTAACAGACCCTAAAGTTGTTGAGCTTGTTATTGAAGAAGGAGTCGATGAAGTTTATCAACTTGCTGCCGACATGGGAGGAGCATTATACATCTTTACAGGTGAGAATGACGCTAATGTTATGTATAACTCAGCAACAATTAACCTAAATGTTGCACACGAATGTGTTAAGAAAAAAGTTAAAAAAGTATTCTATTCATCATCAGCATGTATGTATCCTGAACACAATCAGTTGGACCCATTAAATCCAAACTGTGAAGAATCTTCAGCATACCCTGCAAATCCTGATTCAGAATATGGATGGGAAAAATTATTCTCCGAAAGATTATATTTGGCTTTCCATAGAAACTATGGTTTAGATGTTAGAGTTGCAAGATTCCATAACATCTTTGGGCCACAAGGTACATGGACAGGTGGTAGAGAAAAATCACCAGCAGCAATGTGTAGAAAAGTTGTGGAGGCTAAAGACGGAGATGTAGTCGAAGTTTGGGGTAATGGAATGCAAACTCGTTCATTCTTATACGTAGATGAATGTGTTGAGGCAGTATTAAGATTAATGGAAAGTGACTTTACAGGTCCTGTTAATATTGGTAGTGAAGAAATGGTTACAATTAATCAACTTGCAGGAATGGCAATAGCAATATCGGATAAAAATATTGAAATCAAAAATATTGATGGTCAAGAATTTATTGACAAGTACGGATTTAAATGTCCTTTAGGTGTTAAGGGAAGAAATTCTGACAATAAACTTTATAGAGAAAAAGTTGGTTGGGAAGTTAGTGAACCCTTATCTATTGGTTTGAAAAAAACTTACCAATGGATTAAGTCACAAGTTGACAAAAAAGAAATTGAAACTCCATGGATTTATGAAAGTCCTGACGGTGGAAAAACAGTCTATAGACGAGAACCTCAAAGTTCCGATAGACATAAAATCAAATAACATATAATGGCAAGAGGCACCAAAAGAACTCCATCAACAACACCAACAACAACAAGTGAAGTTATGGTAACAAGAACGAAAAAAGAATTAATTTGTTCAATTGTTAAAAGAAAGACTAAAGAAAAATTTTTATCTGAAAGTCAAAAAGAGTATTACAATAAACTAGAAACAAACCAAATTACAATATGTTCGGGGCCTGCTGGAGTTGGTAAGAGTTACATCGCAATGAAGGCGGCTGTAGACTTATTAGTTGACCCAAAAACTCCTTATGAAAAAATTATTATTGTAAGACCCGCAGTTGAGGCAGAAGAAAAATTAGGGAGTTTACCAGGAGGTGTTGAAGAAAAATTAGACCCTTACATATTCCCATCTTATTATTTATTAAATAAAATTATTGGTAAAGAATCAAGAGAAAAATTAAAAGATGTTGAAGCGATTGAAGTTTTTGCATTAGCTTATATGAGAGGGATGAATATTGATAATTCAATATTAATTTTTGAAGAAGCTCAAAATTCAACTCCAAGTCAAATGAAACTTTTGTTAACAAGAATTGGATTTAATTCTAAATTTTTTATTTCAGGTGACTTAGAACAATTTGATAGACATAAAGATAAAACTCAAACTGGATTATGGGACGCTCTTCAAAAATTTCAAGGTATGAATGATATTGGAGTATTTGAATTTAGTTCTGATGATATTGTAAGAAATCCATTGATTACAAAAATATTAAAAAGATACGAAGAATGAGAATAGGAATAGAATTAAACGGAGTTCTTCGAGATACGCTCAGAAAAATTCAACAAGAATATGAGAAATGGTATATTGAAAATTCTTTTAATGAAGATGAAGAATTTAAATATGAAGTTATAACAAAATTAACAAGTTTAGAAATATCCAAACATCTTAAATTTAAAAATGAAGATGAGTTATATGATTTTTTATATAAAGAACATACGATGGAAATTTTTGGACATGCTGGTTCTGTAGAAACTTCAGGAATGATGGACTTTAATGATTTTTATTTAGATGTTAGGGATAACCACGATATTACAATAGTTTCTGATGAAATTGGTAAATCAAAACCAGCGTCATTATTCTTTATTTCTAAATTTGGGTGTTTAGTAGAATCTATTAAGTTCTATAGTGAAAGTACAATTAATTCACTTTGGGAGTCTATAGACATTTTACTTACCGCAAATCCTAAACTATTATTAAATCATCCTGAAAATAAAACAGTTATTAAGTATAATACCGCTTATAATTCAGATATAAAAACCGAGTATGAGATTTCAACAATCAAAGAACTCAAATCAAAAATAGACGAAATAGTATGATAAATGTATTAGGTGAAAATTATTACATTGATTTAGATGTAATTGAACAGTACCTTGATATGTCTAATGACGCATCACCTGAGGATTTATCAGGAACAACAGAAATGAAAATTAACATTATCAAATTTGAGATGGTAAAAATGTTATTAGACACTGTATTAACAGAACAAGATATTGTTGACGAAAAATTAGGAATGAAAAGTAGTTTAAACACAAGTATTCCTTTTAGAATCGCATTTAACAGTCTTTTAAATAAAAAACTAATCAATCATTATTAATATGGAAAACACAATAGAAGAAAAAGTAAAACAGTCCATTCAGGTTTTGAGAGACAAAAAAGCAAGAATTTATTTTTTAGTACAAGATACTAAAGGTAATGCAAAAGCTTCTGTCAGATACATTTACCAAATGGCAAAAACATTAAAAGACAACGGGTTTAATCCAATCATTTTACATGAGAAAGCGGATTATTCAGGAGTTGTTGCGTGGTTGAATGAAGAATACATGTCTATACCACATAAAGCAATTGAAGGTCAAAATTTAGAGATTTCTCCTGAAGATTTCTTAGTAATTCCTGAATTATTTGGTTACGTTATGGACCAAGTAAAACAATTACCTTGTGCTAAAATTGTTCTAACACAACAATATTCACACATGTTAGAAACATTACAGCCAGGTCAATCATGGAATCAATTTGGATTTATGAAATGTCTTACAACATCTAACAAACAAAAAGAATACATTGAAAGAGTAATGAGACAATCATCTTTTGATGTTATTGAACCGTACATTACGGATTCATTTAAACCTAAATCAACACCAGCAATGCCAATTATTGGTATTCACACAAAAGAGCAAACTGACGCAATTAATATTATTAAAACTTTCTATTTAAAATTCCCTCAATACAGATGGTTTACATTTAGAGACTTAAGAGGGTTGTCTGAAAAAGAATTTGCAAACTCATTAAGTGATTGTTTTTTAAGTGTATGGATTGACGATGATAGCGCCTTTGGTACTTTCCCATTAGAATCTATGAAATCAGGTGTTCCTGTTATTGGAAAAGTTCCTAATATACCTCCAGATTGGATGACTGAACAAAATGGTATTTGGATTACCGACAAAACATTATTTGTTGATGTTATCGCTGATTATATACAAAATTGGCTTGAGGATAATATTAATCCTGAAATACAAGATGAAATGAAAAAAACAATAGAACAATTTTCAGATAAACAAAAATTTGACTCAAGTGTTGTAACATTATTTAGTACTTACTTAAACACAAGAGCAGATTCATTCGAACAACAAATTTCAAAAACAGAAGAATAATATGAGCAATAAATTATCACTTTCAGTTATACTACCAATCAAATCATCAAAGGCTAAAAATTTTGATGAATATTTTGAAAAAGCAATTACATCACTTAAAAATCAACAAATTGAGTTTGAGGAGGTTGTAATTATACACACTAGCGAAGAACAATTAGTTACATTACTTAATGGATATGACTTTGGAAATCTTACTGTAAATAAATTACTTTGGGATAAAGAAGCAAACTATTGTGACCAAGTAAATTATGGTATTAAAAACGCAAAAGGAACATGGGTTTCTCTTTTTGAATTTGATGACGAGTACTCGTCTATTTGGTTTAAAAATGTTGACAAATACATTACATCATATCCTGAAGTTCAAATGTTTTTACCTGTAGTCGTTGAGACGGATGAAAAAGGTCTTTTTGCAGGATTTACAAATGAGGCTACTTTTGCTGCAAACTTTACTCAAGAAATGGGATTCTTAACAAATGAAACATTACAAGAGTATCAAAATTTTCAAACAGCAGGTTCTGTATTTAAAAAAGAAATTGTTGAGGATTTTGGAGGGTTTAAATCTTCAATTAAATTAACATTTATATATGAATTCTTATTAAGACTTACATATAATTCAGTTCAAATTATGACTATACCAAAACTTGGTTACAAACATGTTAACCTTAGAGAAGGTTCAATTTTTTGGAACTATAAAAATGGTGACGAAAAAATGATTGAGGATGAAGTTAAGTTTTGGATACAAACAGCGAAAAAAGAATATTTCTTCCCTGACGACAGAGTCATAAAATATCAATCTGAAAATGTATAATGCAAGAAACTCTATCTGCAACAACAGAAGATGTTTTATCTAAAAAGAGAGGAAGAAAAGCTGTTAATTTAAATTATTTTGATGTAAGAGAAGAAGATGCGGTTAGAAAGTTTTTAATCACAGAGGACTCACACGAAAAAAATAAAATATATAATGAATTTTTAAGAGGACCTCTTGATAAGATGATTTCATCTATCATACGACGATATAAACTATATCGTAAGGACATGGATTTTAACGAAATTCATACAGACACTCATTCGTTTTTAATGACTAAAGTTGACAAGTTTAAACCAGATAAGAATAAGAAAGCTTATTCTTATTTTGGTACAATTTGTAAAAATTACTTAATGGGTCAAATAATTAAAGACCAAAAAGAAACGAATAGAAAAATATCATATGAAGACATATCTTCAAGTTTAGAAGAAAGAGTGGATATGAGTTATAGAATTGATGATGATATCGTTGAAACCGATATCATTATTGTTGAATATTTAAAAGAATTAAAAGAATTTATCGATAATGAAAATTTAAACGATAATGAAAAAAAATTAGGGTATGCCCTTATTGATTTGTTTGATAACTATGAAAGCATCTTCTCAGGAGCAGATAATAACAAATTCAACAAAAATGTAATCCTACTTTCACTAAGAGAAATGACTAACTTAAGTACTAAAGAGATTAGAAGTTCAATTAAAAGGTTTAAAAAATTATATACAGTTATTCAGATTAAAATGAAAAACTAATTAAAAAAGTATTTATAGGTATGCCAAGACCACAAAGAAAAGAAATTAATTTCACGAAAGATTCAATCTTGTCTTTAATGCAAGAAATTTACAACGAACTTGTAGAACAAAGACAAACTGCAATCAGAATACAAAATAAAATGTTAGCAATGTTAAAAGACCCTGCTGATATGACAACTATTGGGCCTGTAATTGAAAAACAACAAAAAATAGTCAACGATTGTGTTGAAAAGAAAATTAGTTTATCAAAATTACAATCTGGTATTTGGGAAAAATCTAACAACAATACAGAATCATTTTCTCTTGCAGATTTAGATGACGATTTAATACAAAATCTTATAGAAAAAGATGTTTCTAATGATGAAGAAACGTATAAAATGAAATAAGAGATGCAAGCATTAGATATAACTTCAGCACAAGATTCGATACAAGGTAAGATAAAATCATTTAAAACTTATATTGATGTTTCTGGTGCTGCCAAAAGTTTAAAAAATGCGGGGGATTCGGCTACTAAAGCATCATCACAAATTACATCTCAGTTAGACAAAATTAAAAATCTACAAAAAAGATTTTTTAGAGAACCACCTAATTCAATGGACCAATTGTTAGGGTTCTTAGGTCAAACTCAAGGAACTGGTTCAGGTACTTCAACATATATTAGAAAAAAAATGTTAGAAGCTGCTGCGTTAATTGAACCAAAGTTATCAGTTATTATTAAAGAGGAAACAATCAAAGCCTTAGGTTGTTCAATTGAACAAACGTATAACGGTATATCCCCTTCAGTTCTTGAATCACAACCTTTACCGTTACTACCTCAACAAGAAGGGATTTACATACCAGTTAGTTCTATTGATTTATTTTCTAATTTAAAACAATCACCTGAAACAAATTTTGGAAAAATTTTCTATGAAGCTCAATCACCTTCTGGAGACCAAAAATTTAGACCTTATGGTGGAGATGTTCCATTTCCAATGAACAAACAACTTTATCAGTTAATGGAATCTAACAACACTGGTAGGTCGTTTAATCAAATTAATGGTAAAAATTATTTAGGTAAATCGGGTCAGGATTTATTTGATGTTCAATATTCAAACGTAAATAGTTTTGGGGTTACAGGAGACTATTATCGTATTGTATTAATAAATAGAGAAGATGGTTCAGGTAATATTAGCAATAATGTTGGAGAATTTATTTCAGATTATTATAGTACAATTAAGTTAGTTGATACGGTAGATATTGGAGCTCAAATAGTTAACATCATTTCTGGAGCTGTAAGTATGAATCTGCAAGTTGGTTATGGACAACTTGATGAACAATCAAAATTTGACTTATTAATACAAAGAATTTTAGGGTTATGTTTTGATTCAAGAAGAGAAATTGATGTAAGTGGTGTCTCCAAAGTAGCAGAACTTGACGGTGTTGATGATAGTTTTTATGAATTAACTGAAATAGATTTAAGAAATATTGAAGTTAAGATTAATAACATCCAAAACGGTGTTATGGAATTTATAGACTGTGACAATGTTAAAGTTCCTGTAGATACTGAAGTTCTTATAAGTCAATTAATTGATTTTAGAGATACTCTAACAGGTCAAACCGTAGAACAACAAGTTGCCACTTTAGAAACTATTGTTGATTCAATATCACAAAATCCAGATTGGAGAGCCACAATACCAACCAATTTTAACTCTAGTGTTTCAATCAACACAAATGTCATTAAAAAAATACCTTTGGCGGTTGCTGCAAGTGTATTAAGTCCAAAAGTTTTATTACCTCTTTACACTTTATTATCGGTAGTTCAATCAGGTGCAACATATACTTACAATCAAGCAGTAACAAGTGCAAATACAGCCACAAATAGTGTAAATACGACAATAACTAACGCTGGAAACGCGGGTGCAAATATTGGACAAGCTGGAAGTAATATAGTTACTAACGGAGCGGATTTTTTAAAGGTATATAAAACATTTTCAATACAAGTCATTTCTAAAGTTAATGCTGAATTTCTTAGAGTTTTATTTGAGATATTAAAAAAAGATATAGTTAATTTAGTTGGTAGTATTATTGCAGACGTTTCTAAATCTTACTTAACCAAAAAATATGCAATGATTTTAAGGTTGATTCAAATTGCATTAATAATAGCACAATTAATAGATGATTATAGAAAATGTAAAAATTTATTAGATAATATTTTATTATTACTTAATTTAATTGGTCAATCTGTAGGTGGAGGTCAAACAATACCATTACCATTATTAGCTTTATCAAGTGCATTACCAGGTATTTCGGCAGAGCAGATGACCATAAACACAATTCAAATCCTTCAATCTATAGGAGTTCCGACAGGACCTCTTCCTGATGGTTCTCCTAATCTTATGTTACAATTTAATTTAGCGGCTAATAAAGGAATTGTATCGAATATTACTGAAGAAGGTAAGTTGAAAACGATTGGTATGGCGGGTCCATCAATAGGTAAATTAATATAAAATGAAAAACGAAGAATATCAAAATATTTTAGAAGAACAAAAAAATTTAAAAGACTTACCTAACACTAAGTTAGTTGAGTTTATGGATTTGTTATCTTCTGATTTTGAATTAACAAAACAGTCAATTATTACCTCAACAATTTATTTAGATAAAGTTGAAGAGTTGTATAATAATGTCCTAAACGTGTATCAAGACAGAAATAATGGAAGATAATTCAATATTTTTTCAGTGTAGAGTTTTAAATATAGAAGACCCAATGATGTTGGGTAGAATCAGAGGAGTTAGACTAATCGATAACTACGAAGATATATTAAAAAGTATTTCTGACCCACCATGGAATGAAGAGAAAGATATTTGGACTTCAAGAGACCCTCTTATTTTTAATCCATTATTACCTTATTTTATTTATTCAACACCTAAGGTGGATGAACTTATTCAAGTTATTTACATGAATAAGGATTTCAAATACCAAAACCAATATTATGTTCAAAATACATTTTCAAGTCCAACAACGACTTTTAAAGAGTATTATTATGGAGGTAATAAGTTTACGGGTACAGGTATGCAAATTAAAAATCCAAAACCTTTAAAGAATCAAGATGGTACATATACAGACCAATCAATTCATAAAGGTGTTTTCCCTCAACCTGGCGATAATGCAATTATGGGTAGAGGTAGTGCGGATATGATTGTCAAAGAAGATGAGATACTAATTCGTGCTGGTAAATTTAAAGGACAATACTTAAAGCCAAATGTAATCCCTGTTGCAAATCAACAAAGAGGATTCTTACAACTTAGTAAATTTCAACAAACCAAACAAAGTTTAGAACCTAAAGTATATTATGAACTTAAAGAAGACGTACTTTTAACTAAGTATTTAATTGAATGGGTTGTCACAAATCCTGAGAACACCCAAGACAAATTCTCAGGAGCGGTATACCTTTATCAACTTAAACCAGATGTATCAACCAATTCAAAAAACTTAACATTAACAAGTGAAGTTTCTGAAAATCTTAAAAAATTAGTTGCAAGCGAACCATTTACGTTATTATCAAAAACAGAAGTAATTAAGTTTATAAATGATTTTATTAAAACTTGTAACACAACTAATGTAACCGCAAGTGGCGTTAAATTATTTCCCGATAATAATGCGAGTACCAAATTTCCAATTTTTTATAGGCCAAATTCATTGATGTATTCAAAACTTAATCCATCAACTAATTCAGGGGCAGGTGCGGGTAATATTGAAGTTAAAAATATTACCGATATATACAGAGCAATTAAATTAACACCAGCAATTAAAGGTGGATACGGATTAATATATGCCAAGGGTAAGGTAGGTATCCCTAAAACCCCTATTAAAAAAGTGGTTCCTCAGTCTAAATATGTTACTTCAGAGTCAACATATGGAGCATTAGGTAGTGATAAATTATTTTTATTGTCCCATAATTCTCAAATTCCTGGCAAATCCAAAATTAATTTTGACGATACTTTATATGGTATCAGTCCTGAAAAATTTGCCGACGATATTATGCCAAATACATCAAGTATGGTTAGAGGAGAAGAGTTATTAGAATTAATAGATATGATTGTTAGATTCTTAATTACCCATACTCACGCATTTCCTGGACTACCTCCAGTACCCGTAACACAAGACGGCTCAAGTACAGCAAAGATGCTTACAGAGTTAAATAATGCAGTTGAAAAAATACTTAGTAGTAATATTCGACTTAATTGATATTTATAGTAAAAAGATAAATGTCAATTCTAAGGTCTTACATAGATAAAAATAATACCATCGTATCAAACTCATATGTTAATACAGGAAGAAACCCTGTTATTGAATTAAATTTTGGTGCTTCGGATTACATAGTTCCTAATTACGGTTACTCAAGATTACTTTTCAACTTAGATTTATCTTTGTTAGAAGAAAACATTGCAACAGGTGTTATATCAACAGGATGTACATCAGCAATGACTCACACACTAAAGATGACCAATACTTCATCATTTGATAATGAATTACTTAATACGTTCATGTCAAATGAAAGAAGACGTGCAACATCATTTGATTTAATATTATTTAGAATACCTAACGTATCAGGTAATACAGGAAATCCACAATATTGGGATGAAGGTGTTGGATACGATTATACTGATTTTAATATTGCCCAAGGAAGCTCACAAGGTGGAATTTCTCCATTAACTTACGTCGATAGTAGAGCATTCTCAACAAGACCATCTAATTGGTACCAAACAACAACAATAGATGATTGGTCTCAACCAGGAGTATACAGTAATACTAATAGTGGCACAGTTAACTATTCAGGTCTTACAATCGTTGCAAGACAACATTTTGAGTTAGGTAATGAAGACCTTAACATGAATATGACTGACGAGATAAATGGTATCTTAAACGGTTCTATCACAGGTGTTACAGGTTGGGGAGTTGCGTATCTTCCTCAAATTGAAAACATCACTGGGTTAACCGATAGTTACAGTGTTGCATTCTTTTCAAGACATACTCAAACTTTTTACCAACCATACCTTTTAACTAATTATGACGACTTAATTCAAGACGACAGGAATCTATTTTTGAAAAGCCAAGAGAACAAATTGTTTTTATACATTTATCAGAATGGTGATTTAGTTAATTTAGACGCAGACCCGTTCGTTAGAATTGAAGACCGAAATGGTGACGCGGTAACAGGAATGGCATCATTAACAACTTGTTTAAGAACTAAAGGTGTTTATGAAGTTGTTGTTCCTAATGGATTTACATCATACCCTACACCTTGTCAATTTTACGATGTATGGTCAGGTTTAACTATTAATGGTCAAGGTATTCCAAATGTAACAAATCAATTTACATTACAACAATATAATGCGGGAATTCAGATTGGGCCTCTTTCTAAAGAACCATCTAAATTTGGATTTAGTTTTTATGGTATATTACAAAATGAACAAATATTAAATACTGATATTAGAAAAGTTGGTGTGACAATTAAAAAGGCTTACACTGGTCAACAATTATTAGAGAATGTTTCTTCGTTTTATAGAGTATATGTAAAAGAAGGAACTACTGAAGTTCAAGTCCAAGATTGGACTCCTATCAATAGAACTCCAAACGAATTTTATTTTATATTTGATATGAGAGATAAAATACCTAATCAATATTATGTAGACATTCAAGTGAATACTTCAGGAGAAAAAGATACTTATAAGAAACAATTAACCTTTAATATTGTAAATACAAAACAATCATGAGTAAGATAATAAAATTAACAGAATTAGATTTGAACCGTTTGGTAATAAAAGTTCTTAAAGAGCAAGAACAAGAACAATCTAACTATATGTTCTTTAGCAATTTAGAACAAATAAAAAGACAATGTAATATGATGTTGGATATGGACCCAAATAAAATCGATGACATAATCCAAAATGGTCATGATTGGGCAGATGACCATATATCTGAAGCTAAGACTAATATTGACCAAGTATTTGATTTTTTCAAAAATGAAATGTCAAAAGAATCTGAATATGTTGATTATGAAGATATTCAGGAAGGTAGAAAAAAAACGGGTACCCCACTTTGTTCAAGAGGTAAATCCGCAGCAAAATCAAAATTTAAAGTATATCCAAGCGCTTATGCAAACGGATATGCGGTTCAAGTATGCAAAGGTAAAATAAAAGGACTAGATGGGAAAAAACATTGTTCAGGTTCCTATTGTTAGTTTGAAAAATTTTTTCTATATTTGTTAAATGGAAAATAAAGTTGTGGGGTATGTCCCTCGTTTATTATTTAAAATATATCTGAATCTTAAAGATAAGTTTGACCCAAGACCTAAAGTTACGGACGAAGAAATATTTGCTTCAGAAATCTGCAAAAAGTTAATCACTAATCCAACATCAGAGTTAACTATTTCCCCAATCTCACACAAGAGAATTATTAAAAACGAAGAAAAAAATATGTATGTTGTAATGGAAGGTTATACTATCCATTTAATTAATCATGTGTACAGTTATAGTGTCTATCTACAAGAAACATCTAAGTTTATAGAATTAACTCAAATATTTGATAAAGTTTTAGAAGACAGAAGAGAGGTACTTGAATCTGAAATTAGAAAAAACATCAAGCATTCATTGAGTAATATTTTGGATAAATTAAATTAAAAACTTTCTCTAAGAACTTTTCGGATAAGTTCGGTTAATCCTTCATTTTTTGGTTTGTAAGAAACCATCTTTGGTTTGTTACCAGTACCGACTTTTGAATGCGATTTTTCTGCGGTTCTTTTTTGTTGACATGCGGATTTTTTTTCTGAATCACTCATTTTACTTGCAACACCCGCAGCTCGACATTTTGGATATCCTTTGTCACTTGCCTCAGGTCTACCACATGGTGGATGTCCACCACCTTCTTTTTTACGACAAATATTTACCCAAGGACCTTTAGGTTGTGAACTTCCTTTTGGTTTTTTTTTTGTACCAAACCATACTGCCAAGTCTTCTTTAAGTGGACCTACGGCTTGTTTAATAATTTTTTCAGGGGGTTCAACATCAGCAATATTACTACCATCTTCGTCATTTTGACCTGTATAGAAACTTTTAAGATAATCATCAATACGTGATAACTTATCAGTTCTTTTTTCAATCTTGGCTCTTTCTTCAGGTGTTTCTTTAAAATCACCATCAGCTTCTTCATACGCCAATTCAGCATTATTATAATGATAAACAGGAATATTAAATGGACCTAATTGGTCTTCTTTCCAATTCTGTGGAGCTAATACTATTGGAATTTTAAAATGTCCTGCACTTCCTGAACCTGTTGCTTCTTTAATATGTTTCTTATTTAATCCCATGTGTATATATAAATAGTTTAACAAACAAAAAAAAAGGGTCTCACGGGACCCTTTTTCATTTATAACTTATTTCCACAAGACGGACAGAACTTAAAGTTTGTTTTTGTCTTGGTTCCACACTCAGTACAATATTGTCTAATGTCTTCTGTGGTTTTGTTTTTTGTGCTTGATGGTTGAATCTTAAAATTAACTTCATGCGATGTATAATAATTAAATTCTTGATATGAATTGGTAAATGACTGATTTGATTCATTTCCTTTTTCGACTATACCCGTTTCAATTGACTTACTTTTCTTACTTCGGGGTTTACCGTTCAACAACGTTTTTGACGTATCAAATTTGCTTCTCAAATCAGAACTTGTAAAAGTTGCATTTGATATATTATAAGTTGACGTAGTTGTTGAATACCCTACTCCTCCTGTAGTACTAATTGTAGTACCAAAATGTGGAATATAATCATTACTACGACTTCCATATACTAAACCATTTCCATAGATAGTTCCTGATGATATTGCAAAATTATTCCTTGATGTTTGTTCATCATAGAACTCAATTCTAACATCTCCGTTTAAATCGATTGCAGACCTGTTTTCTGACGTATCTTTAACTTCATAGGTACTGAACTCAAACTTGTTATTAGAGTCAAGGAAACGTTCTAAAAAGACCCTCTGACCTGGTTTCAATACAATACCACTTGTGGAAATGTATTCACCATTCAATTTGACCTTTACAAGGACTGATTTTTGTTTTGGATTATGAAGTTCGAATTCGAAATTGTCTTTATCTTTTAAAAAGACTATATGGCCGTTATAGACCTTTAGACGTGACTTTTTATTTGTGATGTGCGCAGTCGGTTTGCCCACTTGTGTTGCGTAATTCATGTTTTTAAATTTTACAATAGTTTAATGACTACGTTACCAATACCTTTGTGTCCGTGAATACTCAACAGCCATTACGACTGGGGACTGATAACTTAAAATCTATTAATAAATATAGTAAAAATTTTTTTGATGAAAATAAAAAATGTCTTATCTTTGTACAAAATACAAATAATATGACCAAAACAATTTATTTTATAGGAGTAATATTTTTAATATGTTCTTGTTCGACAACAAAAGAATTTCAAATCCCTATGACAGAAAAAATGTATCAATCGACAAAAAAAAATTATTTAAAAAATTATACAAAAAACTTTGTTAATTCAATATCAAAAAATGACATTGAATTAATGACTAAGGACAGTATTGTCATACTTTACGATACAACTACTGTTCGTTAGTAGAAACTATTATAACATTTGATGGGTATTCTACTCCTTTCTCATTAAATGCTAAATCAACGTTATAACCATTAAAATTAGGTACTTCGCTTATCATACCTCTTTCTTCATATTTTTTTAATCTTCTTTCTGGAATATCCGAAGGTTGTATTTGAAAATTTATTTTGACGGTTTCGTTCCCTTTAAAACTATGTTTATAAGGTTTGCTACCTCCAAAAGGATTGATGAAATACCCTAACACCATAGGAGATTTAATATTATAAGTTATAGTTAAAAATTGTTTATTTGATTGTATGTTTGAAATTATAAGTTTACTATTTTTTGGAAAGAAGGTAGTACCACCATTTGTGTTTGGTACAACTGTAAGTCCTTGGGTGTTAATTATTTCAGTTAATTTTTCATTATTTTGAGTATTAACTTGGTCCGATAATGATTGTATTTCTTCCGCACTAACATTATCATCTGTAGTTCCTTTTATTGGCATACCACACTTATCTAAAACTGCTAATATTTTTTGAGAAGTATTTCCTCTTGCAGATTGTGGGTTAACGCAATCGTGATATATTTCAGTACCAGTACCATTAACAATTCTAACCTCTTGAACTGACGTATGACAATTTGCACTTGAAATACATCTTGTTGAAAGTATTAGTGTTTTTTTGTTCCATTTTGGATTAGAAACAATTTTCTGAACCATTTCATTTGTAACGGTAAATTGGGCAGTCCTATCACAATCATTAGGGTTATTGTCTTGCCCACATCCATAATTATTTAAATTTGCAATACCTAATAAAACATTATCAATATAAAGTTCAAATTCGGCGTTATTACAGTTGTGTCCACCTCTGCATCGAAATTTTGCATCAGGTTTATTATAGTAACTCACATCTATTACTAAATTAACTAAGCAATCATAGATATCTTCTGTTTTAGTTGCAGATAAACTAATTTTAAATTTAACATATTGGTCTTCCAAATATTTCACATCTTTAGGGTCATCTTTAAGTTTAACATAATCATATTTTTGAGTACCAAGCTCTACATTTGTTTGGGCTTTTGGTATATTTGGCATTGTAGTCAAATACCCTGATTCTACTAATCCTTGAAAATAATTGGTTAAATATTGTTGTAATTTTTCTCCTCTTAATTTTGCTAATTCTCCTTGTCCTAATGGTTTCTTTAATTCATTATCAAAATTAGTTACCTTGGATTCTCCAACTTCAATTTGAATGTTAAGTTGGGTACCGTTATTTGCTTTTGCAAATTGTGCAATTTCTTGTAATTTTAAATCCAAATCTTTTTTACCCTCACCTAATTTTTCAATAGAATACAATCCAGATGGGTAAGACTTTTTATCCAACGAAATTTCCTTCCCTGTTGTAGTTGTCTTTTCACCAACTTTAATTTTTTGTTGTTCGTTGATTAAATATAAATTTTTAGTTGCACTCTCATGCATCATTAATATTCTTTTAACTTCTTCTGTGTCAATATTCCAACTTTGCTTAATCATATTAATAAATATCGTAAAATAAAAAAAGGGTCCCCATTGGGAACCCTTTTTAGTATAATATAAGATAATGATTATCTTAATTCTCTCAAGTCAAATGTTCTTACACCATCAACTGTGATTCTACCGTAGAAACGGTTGTTCACCATTTTCTTAGCGTATCTAGTCATGATACCTTTGATTGGAGTGAAGTTGAATGGATTGTACATTGTTGGAGTTAATTGTAGAGGTACGTACGGTGCGTAGATGTAACCTGTATCTAACAAAGAAGTTCCTTTGTGACCCATTAACACTTGGTTAGGTGGGAAGTAAGGGTCTCTGTAAACTTGGTAACGACCAGCTAAAGTACCAACTCTTTCAATACCCATGTTGTATTGGTCTTGCTCAGGAGCTGCGTTTGAAACGTGGAAATACTCCAAGTCATCAAAGATTGCACTGATTTCAGAAGAAACAACAATCCAGTTTGCTCCACCTCTTAATGTAGATTTGTGGATTTGAGCTGAAATTTGGTTGATTGCTGTGATTAAAGTTTGGTTCCAATCTTTTTGAGTGTATGGAACTGCACTTGAACCCAGTCTCTTCCAACCATTGTAATCCCATCTTAAGTTCCAAGCTGCACCTTTTCTCAAATCTCTTAAGATTTCTCTATCGATTTCCGCTGCAACTTGCTCAGATAATAATGCTGTTAATTCAGCTTCAGCGTCAATGTTGTGGAATGCCGCAACGTCTTGAGCCATTTCAGGAGACCATTGTGCTCTTAATTTTCTTTCAGTTACAGAAACTGTTACTGACATTAAGTCAAATGAAACCTCACCAATTCTATCTTCGAATTCCAAGTTCTTATAGATTCTATATGTTGCAGAGAATGCTTGAGAGTTAGTTGCGATTGTAGACGCAAATGTAGAACCTGTGTAACCGTCCATTGAACCACCACAAGTGATACATACTGGTACCTGTAAATCAACTTCTAAATAGATTTTTCCTTCAGCATCACATAAGTTGTCATATTGACCACCATCAGTTTTACTGTTAGGGAATACTAACGTAGCGTTGTTGTTACCGTACTGTACAATACCTTTACCATATCTTTGAGTTACAACTCTGAATAAATAAGGGTTAGTTGTGTTAGCAGAAGTTGTTGCGTTTCCAGCAACACCATAGATAGTCAAATCAGATAAGAAAGCTTCATTATCCATTGGTTGACCATCAGGACCGATTAATTTACCAGCTCCATCAGATGCGAAACCTGACATAACTATTAATACTTTTCTATAATCAGAAAGAGTATATGCAGAAGGAACTAATTGGTCAGCTAACCATGAAACTGTTGTTACGTTTGCAGTGATTGCAGAATATTGTCCTTTAGAATAGTCAAATAAACCTGGTGGGTCTAATGCTGGTTCGTTACCTTCGTAGAATCTATCGTAAAGGTCTTTAGTGTTGTTATAGTCATAACCACTGTTTGGAGTTTGGTCCGCAGCTGCGTTTGGTGAACCATAAGGAGGGTAGTGAATACCTGTGTTCGCCAAGTTTGCAGGGTCAGTGTACGCCTGAATGTTAGGTACGAAGTAGAATAATTTACCAATTGGTAAGTTCATTGCTTGTACTGAAACGATGTCGTTTGCTAATAATTTAGAGAATACACGTCTAACAATTGGGAAAACCACAGTTTCAAATGCACCTGTATCAGATGTAGATGATGCTTCATTAATTAAAAATGATGCTTGGTTTTCGTATAATTGAGCTACGTTTTCTCTCATGTGACCTTTAAGACCTTCTAAAAAGCCTAATTTGTCCCATTTGTTGATTGTATCTTCTTTGATAACTTTAAGGTGCTTAAGACCGATGTTACCAACAAGACCTGATTCTAATAATGCTCCCATTTTAAAATATTTGTTTTTGTTTTATTTATTTTATTTTTTACCCTAACTTACTCATCAAATCCTTCATTCTCATGAATTGAGGATTCTCATAAGTTTTTGATTCAATTAAGGTAGTTGATGAACCTGAAGTAACTTGTTTAGTTAATTTCGTTTCAACTGATTCATTCATTGATTTAGTTTCACCTTTAGATAATTCACCTTTGATTGACTGATAAAGATTTTTAGATTCTTTTAAAGTTTCAACATCGTCAAATCTTCTTAAGATATTAATTTTCTCTTTCTTAGTAGTCGAATGTTCAGTGAACAATCTTGTAGCATATGCCAAGTTTGAGTTGAAGATAGCAACTTCGTTAAGTTTTTCTCTGAAAACATTTAACGCTTTTCTATACTCTTCATTCTTTTCTCTCAACATATTAACTTCTTCTTGAGTAGATTCTACTTTAACACCACCTTTACCATAAACATAGTTTCTGTTATTTGTGATGCCTTTTCTTAGACCTCTACCTTCTTTGGAACCCATTCCATAAGTTCTAGCAGCTTCTTTAGTTTCTTCCTTTTCGAAAGCTTTTCTTTTTAACGTGTCACCTTTTTTAATAGTGTAATCTTTATCACCTTTAAAAGTTTTAGATTTATCACCCTTATTCATTCCGTAATCACCTTCTTTTGTTTCTGCCTTTACAACTTTGGATTTTCCTTCCATATTTGCTCCTTTTTTGTATTGGAATTTACTAGCTTTACCAGTACCCACTGATTTAGGACCTTCTTTTTTGTCCTCTTTAAATCCACCTACAGATTTTGTATTGTAAGTAAATTTAGGGCCTGAGCCAATTCCAACACCTTTAGGTTTTACTGTAGACTTTCCTTCTCTAACAGTTCTTCTTTGGTTGTAAGATTCGTCCAAATCTTCTTCGTCTTCGTCTTCTTGTTCATCAAGTTCTTCGTCTTCATCATCTGATTCCATCATGTCTTCATCATCTGATTCCATCATGTCTTCATCATCTGATTCCATCATGTCATCGTCATCTGAGTCTTCGTCGTCTTGTTCTTCGAATTCGATTTCGTACATAACTTCGTCTTCATCTTCTTGGTCTACTTCGATATCTGAAGCGTCACCGTCTTTTGAAAAAATTGCGTTAATCACATCTTCTGTGTCAACGTCCATTTCATCGATTTCATCTAAATTCATAGTGTCATCATAATTTGTGTCTTCTTCAGATTCACCAAGCTTAACAAGATATTCTTGGTCAGCGTTACTGTCAGTTAAGTGAATATCGTCACCATCTTTTTTAACGATGATTCCGTCTTCTTCACCCATTGCTTTAAACACCTTAAGAATTTCTTCATCAGAAGCGTCAGTTAAATCTATTGGACTTTCTTCAGAGTCCATGTCCATGTCTAAATCTAAGTCCATGTCCATATCATCCGCATTATCAGCATCCATATCAACGTCCACATCTTCTGTGTCGTCATCCATGTCTACATCTACGTCAACCTCTTCTTCATCATCTTGTTCTGATAGAGATTCTTTTACTAATTGATTGATTTCTTCCTTCATAGTTGAAGCAAGTATTCCCTTTGCGTTTTCGGCAATAGCCTCTTCAACGTTTTTCATTTGAATGAGTGCCTCTTGTACTAAATTTTTATTTTCTTGCATGAAAAAATTGGTTATTTTAACTAATAAATAGTATCAAAATGAAAAAAATTCATTTTGGCTATACTGTTACGTAAAGTTTATTTGAAAATTGAAGGGTAGTAAGTTCAACATCTACTTGATTATCAAGCCAAGCATTGAATGATGAGTAGGTTGAAGCCCAAACCATACTGGTTGAAATAGCACTACCGTTTTTTAAAGTTACTTGATAACAGCCAGTAGCCCCACTGTCAACAATCACCATATTTATAGAGTCTATTTCATTAATTGAATTTATTGAAGAGCCTACTCCTTCGCAATATGCTAAACATGTTGACCAAGAGTTAGCAATAACAATTCTTAGTTCCTGTGAATATGCGTCACCTAATGATACTTGAAAATTCATAATTTTTTATTTATAAATATCTACCAAATAAAAAAAGTGGTCTTATGGACCACTTTTATAATTTTAAATAAATAAATTAGTTTTCAATAACTTCATCAATCTTACTTTCAGAAACTGATGTGATTCGCCAATCATGGGTAAATCCTTCATATTTCTTTGTAACTTTCGCCTCAACGTCCGTTACTGAGTAACCTTTAACTAATTTTTCTTCTCTAATTTTTTTAATCTTTCCTGAATTCTCATCAGGTAAATCGTACTGAATTTTTGCTACAAAATATTTTTCTTCCATGTTTTATTATTTTCCTAAAAAATCGTTTAATTTCTTCATTAAGTCAACTGACTTTTCAACATATCCATTAGTTTGTTTATGTTTTTTTTCTTCATCTAAATTTTCTTCATACTTTGTTCTATCTTCAGGGTTTGAAAATAAATAAGCTCCTGGCGTTGATGGTGAAGAAACTAAGTCAAAACATATTAATTCAAAATCATCTTGAACCTCATTTCTTTCCCCAACTTTTTTAAGAGAACCAACACCTCTTGAAGAAACTCCCATAGTAACACCTTGTCTCATTAAGTTTGCCGCTTGGTCACCTTTAGTTGATACGATTCCTCTTTCATGGAACCCTGGCGAAGTTAATAATTTAAGTTTACCCATTAAAATATTTCCCTCCCACCAAATTTCTGTAATTAAATGAGCAACTCTATCTAAGTCAATTAAAGAAGATTCAGGGTGATTTAACTCTGAAGTTGATAATCCTTTTTCAATTGCTTTTTTATAATTCTCGGCTTCTCTTTTAAGAATTCTTTCAGGATATGTTCTACCGTTTCTATTTGGTGTATCGTATTTTTGTAAGACAGCATAAAATTCAAATGGATTTCTATAATCCATTTCTTTAGCTTCTCTTAGAACCTTTTCATTACGAGCATCTTTAGGTGATACAAAACCTGCGTCAGCCTCGACTAAAATACCGTGACCAAATTCGCTAGCTTCTAATATTCTTAAATTTTTCATCTAATCTTTTATGATAAATATACCGTTATTAATAGTTTATTGGTCATCAGTCTTTTTTGAAGTTGAAAATTCAAAGTATTTGTTCGGTTGAATGTTATTTCTAAATATTGATTTAACGATACCTTTAACTGAATCTTTAATTTCTAATGATTTAAAATCTAATTCAGAATTGGTGTATAGGTTAATCTCTAAGTTAAAAAATGATTTTTTTCCGTGTGAGATTCCACTTGTTCTAAGGTCTAAATCAACAATACTTTTTTCTTGAAAAAGTTTAGTGTTTATTGATTCAAAAACAGAATGTTTTATTTCTCTACCTAAGTTAGAAACTATTCTGTTCCAGTTATCATATTCTTTTTTTGGAGTCACCCATGATTGGATGTTGATGTATACTGATTTTAAATTTTTTGAATCTACAGTACCATACACGGATTTAATTGGATTGTATAAATTTAACTTTACACTCTTTCCTTTTTTCATTAATTTTCATGATTATATATGTTTATGTTCTGTACAAGAATAAGTCATATAAAACCAATAGTCAAAAATTTTCTCAAACTACAAGATATTTTATAATATATGATAATCATAAACATTAAAAATGGGGACAATTTAGAGAGAGCTCTAAAAACATTAAAGTCTAAGGTAATAAAGACTAAACAAAACCAAAAATTAAACGAGAGAAAAGAGTATACAAAAAAATCTGTGGTCAGAAGAGCACAGATTTTAAAGGCAAAATATATTCAAAGTAAAAATAATAATTAAATTGATTCCTCAAGATTTTTTAATCTTAAAAAATTCATTTGGTCAAATTTTTCGTCTTTTAATTTAGTAATAGTTTCGGAGATTCTTGATTTAATTTCTGATTCATTTTCATTATTCATAATAGTTTCCAATTTATTAATTGCACTTTCACGAATAACTTCAAATTTCTCCTCAAGAATTTTTGTGTCCTCAGAGACAATTTGAATAAATTCTTTTTTAGAATTCTCATCTAAAGTATCAAGATAATTTCTCAATGTTTGGTTTGCAATATTCACCATTGATTTAACAGGAATATTTATAGATTCTTTAACGTTTTGAGGCTTTGATGTAAGAATTGAAACAATATTTTTCTTAGATTTAATTCTTTCTGATAAACTCATTTTTTGAGTGTAAACTAACGTATCAATATCGGTATAACCATTTTTAACTGATTCAGATACTGTTCTTGGTAATTTTATACTTGGTAAAACTCTTTGTAACAACGATATACCTTCTTCTAAGAATTCTTTAGCGTCATCATCATTTAACCCTTGAGGAGTACTCAATTGGTCATATAAAGTATACGCCTTTGACATAGATTTATTGTTCAATACATTGTGTTTGAACTCTCTCAATGTCTTCTTGAATTCCTTTTCATTCTTGTAGGATTCTAGTAGATTATTCTCAATTATGGATTTTATGGTTCCGAAGGTCATTTTGCTCATTTTCAAATAAATACTATGAATTTAGTAACTTATCCAATTCTTTTGAAATTTCTCCTAAAGAATCTTGAGCTTGTCCTAAATCAATCATTCGAGACCCTTCAATTAAGTTACTTTCAATTAAAATGTTCATGTCTTTTTTCTTAGACTCTGGAGCTAATTCTGGTTCACCTGATGGTGGTGGAACTTCTCCTTCTGCTGGAGGAGCCTCTGCAGGTGGTGGTTCAGATGGAGAACTAAATGATGGTGGTGCTCCTAATTCTTCAGTACCTCCTGGTGTAGTTGCTGCTCCTGCCGCAGGTGTCGCACCTGTCGCACTTCCGTATAATTTATCTATATTATCAAATAATCCTGTTTTAGTAATAACTGTAGGAGTTGCTTTAAGTTCTTCACCAACAGCTCTTTCAACTCTTTGTTGTTGTAAGTCCAAACGAACTTCTTCGTCAGACCAACCAAAGATATGTTTCTTAGCCCATGTAGATGATGTCGCTTGAATACCATTTCCTGGGTCAGACACTAAGTCTTTATACAATAATACTTTTTCTTTCCAAACATCAATCTTCAATAAATCTGCCTGAGTTGACGGGTTTGTAAGACCTATAGTAAAGTTTGAAAGTTCATCTTCAAACCCTAATAAGAATAAGTGAACAATCGCAATTTTGTTTAACTCAGCTAACATACTCTTTTGGATTCTGTTGATTGTACGAGCAAATCTAATGTCTTGTAATGCCAAGTTCTTACCGTCACCAACAACTTCTTCAAACCCTAAGAAAGCCTTAGGTACACGAAGTGCCGTTAATAATTTCTTTTGGATGTATTCAATATCCGCAATCTCTGATAAGTTAGTTGCTCCAGGTAATGTTGTAATTGGGTCTGGTGCCGCTGGGTCTCTTACAGGAATAAAATAATCTTGGTCAACCGCCATTTGGTTGAATCTCATATCCACATTACCTGTATTCTTGTCAACAATTTGTTCTCTTTTGAATTTGTTGGCAACACGGTTTACGTATGCTTCAACATCATCATCGTTCATATTACCTACGAATACTTTGAACATTCTTCTCTCAGGAGCTCTTGATGTACGATAAATCAACATCGCATCTTCTGATAATAATAATTGTTTCCAAATTCTTCTGGCTTTTTCTAACATAGAAGTACCATAAGGAAGTTTTCTATCGTCACCTAATAATCTAAAGTGAGCGATTTCCCATGATTGGAATTCCATATTTTTGTTCTTCCAAGTAAAGTGAAGGGCTTTTTTGTCTTTGTCCAACTCTTGTGTAATATCTACAGATATTTTTGCAGTAACACCAACCTCATGTCTTTCAATTTCTATAGTTGGTAACTGTTGTACTCCAACAACACCTTTTTCAGGGTCTAACTTTAAGTAAACAAAGTTATCACCATACTTACAAGTGTTTCTTGTCCACATAGGTAAGTTGGTATTAATATCTAAATTGTTGTTGAACAAGTCGGCTAATACACCTTTTATTCTTTTTGACTCAGAATAAATCTGAAGAATAAATCCATCTTCGTTTGTTGTTGTAGATTCTTCAGCATAGATATCAAGTGCCGCTGAAATTTCTGGAGTATATTCCATCGATTCATAATCGTATTGTGCCGATAATCTGGATGGTTCGTAATAAATTGCTTGTGAGTAAAGATTGTTCTCAACCTTAGCCCATTGATTTGTTAGGTAAAAAGTTTGTTGTGCTTGTAACTTTTCTCTTTCGTATTCTTCTCTACTTTTGGTACGTAATAATTCCTTCTTATCAAACTTAAAAGTTGGATAATCTTGTTGAAGAAGTGAGTTCGGACCAAATGTTTGCGACAGTCGTTGCCAAACCGTCATATTTTGTTCTGCCATAATGTAAATTTACTTGTTACCTTGATAATATAAATACTTATCGTTAACGAAATAACCAAGAGTATTTTTCATAGTCACCACGAGATGGACCTTGGTTTATTGGGAATTGTCTTCCCATTTGAGGAACCATAGGATTAAAATACTCTGACGTATTTTTGTTCTCACTGATAGCTGTGGACCAAGAGTTTAACATAGCTTTAGTATGGTTTACAACTTTTTCTAAAGATTGGAATGATTTTTCTGCAACGTAAATCGCCATAGCGATACTCATGATACAATCATCATGATGTCCTTTTTGGTGGTCAGGTCTACCATTAACATAAATAAACGTATTCATTTCATTGTATAACCTACTTGAATAAATTCTAAACTTATGTCTCATAGACTCTTCAAATGAGGCAATAATTTGAACCCTTTTATTATTAAAATTAATACCAGGTATTTTTTCATTTAATTTAGGGTCAAACTTCCATTTGTTTGTTGTATCAACATTATCAACATACATTCCTGATTGATAACCCATCTCTTGCATTTTTCTTGCAGTTGCAACTCCCATACCCCCTGTTAAGTCAATCACACAATAGGCGTTGTACATTGTACCCCACTTATATGCAATCTCTGCAGTGATGTCTGGTGGAACTTTACCGACATATTCAAGGACTTGTTCTCTTGTATCAAAGTCAATTATTTGAATACAACTAAAGTCTTCAGAATCTCCTCTTGATACGTCGACACCCATAACATACTTATGTCCATTAACAGGTTCTTTAAAAATCCAAAGTCCTCCTCCCATCATTTTTGCCTGAGGTTCTTTGACTTGGTTTTTAGAAATATCTGTCATCATATCAGAATCAAATACGTTATCACCTGAACCTAAGAAATTACATTCCAATTCCTGAGCTACTTTACGTCTATCGTATTTTAATTTCTTAACCATACCTTCAAACCAAGAAGAACACGGTTTATATCCTTGTTCAATGTAGTCTGTTACTATGGAGTGGTCTCTATCATATGGATTGTCCATAGACAAATTAATAATGATTTCATCAAGATTGTATTCTTCTCTATTCAAAAGAAAATGAACTAAATCGTTAGTTTTAACCATATACAAGTCTTTTGTATATCGTGGGTCACGGTACCAAAACATTTCAGTTATTTTGAAATCGTTCATACCTCTCAAAGATTGGTCATAGATTTCATAATAAATTGGGTCATATCCGTTTGGTGTAGATACAACAATAACCTTACCACCCGTAGATAGTGAGGCCATACAGGCAGCCCAAAAATCTCCGTCGGCTTCAATGTAGGCGGCCTCATCAAATATCAAGATGGTAGGGGTATAACCTCTAAGAGCATCTCGTGATGTTGCAACGGCTTTAATCTCACAACCATTAGTTAATTTGAAATGTCTTTGTGCGTTCTTTTCATTGGAGAAAGTTACTCCAACCCACGAAGGCCACTGTTCTGTGAACCCTCTAACCTTATTTGCCATCTCCACTGCCGTATCTAATTTGTTGGCAATGATTAGGATTTTTTCAGGTTTATTCTTTTTGGCAAAAACTAATCTTTTTGATGCCCATGCAGCGGTAACTGTTGAAACTCCTGCCTGTCTGTATTTCAGGGCAACGTTTTCATTGTAGTTATCGTAATCTTCGATTAATTTTATTTGGTCTGGAAATAAATCTAACGGAACGTATTTGGATACGGTGTTATCGTAGGTCTGTAAATAAGTACGAAGTGCGTAAGGAGTATTCCTCATACACTTCGTCACTTCTATAATTAATTGTTCTCTATTCACAAATTTTGGTTATTTGGATAACGATATGCCCAAACCACCTAATAAGTCGTCAAGATTGTCGGGTTTTTTTATCCCCAAACTATCTAAGTAATTATCCATGTCTGTAAGATAATCCTCATCATCGTCCTCTTCTTCAGGGGCATAATCAACATCAGAATCTTCATCATCGTCGTAAGAACTAAACTTACCACTAGGATTTAAATTACTATCGTCAGATTCACCATCTTCTCTAAAATTATCAAAGTCAGACTTCATTTTTTGAGCCTCTTTCATAATTTCTTTAAATTTTGAAGTTGCAATTTTAACTTTTGATTGGTCTTCAGATATTGCATTTCCGATAATTTTTAAAAATTCTTGTGCAGGTATTTGATATAATAATATGTGGAACCAAGGAGTTAAACCTTTATTTGATTCATCATACATTTCGTCAGGTAATGCGTATCTAAGTTTTTCTACAATTTCAGGGCCTATTCTCAATTGCATTGGTTCGTTAGATAATACATCAACAGCTCCTCTAACTTTTTGACGAATTTCAGGATTTTTAGAATGACCGTATCTACCTTTGGCTTCTTCTAACCCTTTAATAATTTCATGACATAAAATTGGAAAAATCAACCCTACTGCAACAATTTTTGTGTCAGGTTGTTCTTCACCTTCCCCTTCTTCTCCACCTTCTTCTCCTTCATCGTCTGCGTCGTCTAATGATACTTTACCTGCCACACCTTGACCTGTTTGACTCATCATCTCAATCATTTGTTCCATAGTAAAATACATGAAATCATTAATTGCCATGATACCTAAATAATCTCTATATAAAGATGGGTCAATTGCATCTAATCTTGCTTTAACCGCTGGTTTTTGAAAAAGGTAATGTCCTCTTTTTGCCGACCCTTGAATGATGGCATTTATAATATTTCTTTTATGTTTTTCTAATTCTAATTCTTCTTCATCTGTTAAATCTTCAATATCAAAAGATGGAATTTCTAATTTTTCTTCTTCTTCTTCTTCATCATCTTTAGGCTCTTCTGGCTGATATCTAAAATCTGATGTATCTGGTTGTTCTCCTAAATGAGCATCAATTTGATACCATCCTTCAGGTACTTCACCTTCATCTAAACAAGCGTCAATCGCCAATTGTATAAGTTCATCTTTATGAGCAGCCTCAATTCTCATGATATTAGGAATTTTCCTCATCATTTCATTGTAAACCATCCCTTGAACTTGTTTTGAACTTAAATCTGCTATTCCCGTTACTTGTCTTAATTTGTCAGCTACTTTTTGAAATCTTTGACTGACTAATCTTTGAACATCAGCAGGTCCCTTTTTCATTGCAGGATTTTGTGCGTACAAACTTTCAGGACTACCTAATTTTTTTACTAAACTTGGGTCCATTCTTTCGGGAGTATTTCCGTAATCTATTTGTTCTTTAATCTTTTTTGCCATTTTACTTTTGTAGGAGGTTTAATATTACGTCAATTACTTTATCTTTTGTTTCTTCAGGAGAAGGGTTTTTTGCCTTTGGGGACTCTTTTTCGCCAGGGTTTGGATTCTTACCAGGATGTGCAGGTCTTTGAGGTTTTGTGCCAGGTTTTGTTGTCGGACTTGTTTTTGGTTTTGTTGGCGCAACTGCTGGATTTTGTTCCCCAACTTCTTTTTTTACTTTTGCCTTTGGAGCTTCTTTTTCACCAGGGTTTGGATTTTTACCAGGATGTGCGGGTCTTGGTTTTTTATCAGGTGCTCCTGGTTTTGTTGTTGGTGATGTTTTTGGTTTTGCTGGAGCAGTTTCAGTATTAGAACTTTTACCAAATGATTGCAAGTGTTTTGTTGCAAAATTTTCACCTTCGGACAGATGTCTAATTAAATCACCCTTAGTGATTCTCGGTGGTAAATTCTTTTCTACTATTTTCATAATTTGATTTTCGATGAACAAAGATACAGGATTTTTTCCTTCTTTCAACTGGTCTTTTACAGATTGTACACATCTTTCAAATTTTCTTGTTTTTTTAGGACCAACTTGTGCATGGCATATTGCCCATGGATTTGGTTGTCCTGGCTTAAGGTCAGCTTCACTTTCAAACATACCCATACCGTCATCTCCACCACCAAATCCATCATCACTAGATGGACCGTCGTCATTTCCAACACTATTACCTGCATAAGGGTCAAAACCACTATCTTTTTCGGCAGAATCATCTAAATCAGCATCTTCCTCTAATTCAGATTCGTTTGGAGTTGCAACAACATCTCCTGTTGGTGTTTTCTTTACATTATACCCTTTTGGTGATGGTGGTAAATTTCCACCGTCTTGTCCAACTTTATAACTTTTTTTAGTCGGCATTTCTTCAACTTGTTCCCCTAAAAATAATCTATTATGTAGAACATTAATTTGAGATTCATCTAACTTACTAACTGTTGTAGATGATAACCCTTTTTCTATAAGTTCTAATGCTTTTTTATTAATTTTCATATACTACTTTCTTTTCAAATTCTAAAATCAAATCTCGTTCATAGAGTTTGTCTTTTATTTGTTGTTCGGTCATTCCGAATCTAAAAACCATACGATTTTGTCCATTTTCTTCATCAGGTTCCCAGGCTAATGCGACAACATCGTCAATCGCATCTATCATACAAAAAAAATCGGAGTTCTGAATCAATTCCAATTTTATATCAGTATTTCTCAGAACTCCTACTTTTTTAATATATTGTAACTCAGGAGGCCCAGGATAACCATTTGATGGTTTACTTTCCCAAGATTCCCCCCACACATCCAGACTTTCAGAGAATATGAATTCGTAAAGATTGTCTCCCTTATAGTTGGGTCCTAAACCATTTACGTATATCAAATTACTCATATTACAAAATTTGTCCTTCAGGTGTTATTCTAACTTGTTTACCTTTGTTTTCAAATACCAAGTTTTTCTTATTGGTTTTGCCAACAATCTTAGCTGAAGAATTTTTAGTTAAGAATTGTTGAGACGCTAATTCTTGTTCAATTGTTTCAGTTAACTTAACAACCGCACCCATTTGTTTTCTAACTTCAGAAATTTTTGCTACTTTTTTCTTAGCAACTTTTTCTCTACTTTCCATGATTTCTTTTTTAGTAACTTCAAAATACTTTGAGATTACCTTATCAATTTTTGATTCACCAAAGATATGGTCTAAAATTGCACCATTTCCAAAGTCTTCTTCCATTTCACTTTCAACAGGCATGTCCATATCAGCTTGGATATCTTCAACCTCAGTATCGTCAGTAAAGTCTTCACCTCCCATATCATCACCACCCATGTCTTCAGAATCTTCATCAAACTTATCCATGATATCATCTTTATCTTCTTCACTTAAAGATTTCAAATCTAAAGATGAAATAACCATATTAATAACATATTTGATATCTTCAGAAGTCATTCCTTCTTCATTATCTAAAGTTCTAATTTTTTGAGTTAATTTACCTGTTAGTTTTTGAATTGTTTTAAACGTTACTTGTTCGTCATCTCCTCCGTCCATTTCCATGTCTACATCTGCGTCCATTTCAACGTCACCTTCAGGTCCCATTTCTGCGTCAATATCTAATGAATCTACACCCATACCCTCATCTCCCATTGGTGATGGTGGTAATTCAGGTGAAGGTACTGCTGGAGGTGCCATAGGTGGAACCGCAGCTTCCATTGGTGCTGGTGCTGGTGCTGGTACAGGTTCTGGTTTAGGAGTTTTTAAAGTATATCTTTTTTGTTCTCCAAACATTGAAGTACCTTCTTCGTTTTCGTTAAGTCTATTCAACTCACCTGCAACTAAATTTAATCTTTTTAATGCCTGAGAATATGAAGAATAGTATTTTCTATTTTTCATTGGCTCAATATAATCAGTTTCAGATTCAGAAATAGTTTTCTTAATGATGTAACCTTGTCTTTCTTTAACGATTTCGTAGTTACTTCCATCAGACAAAGTTCTTGAATACTCTGATTTTGAAGTTTCATTTATACTCGATGGAGTCGTCTCGTTAAAACGAGCGATTTCCATTATTCTTTTTATTTTATCTTGACCTTGAAGTTTTTCACTGCCAATTGGTTTTAAATCTCCCATATTATGATTTATTTATTTTTAATTATTTAATCCGTTAAATCCACCTATTGTGATTGCGTTTAATTGTTGTACCGCTTCACCCAATTGATTTGTAAATACAGGGTGAGGTGCGTAAGCCCCACTAAAATCTGCACTTCCACCACTGAAACTTCCTAAAATATCAAGAGTGTAAGCATATTGTTGGTCAGCAGAAAATCCTGTAAATCCTGGTGTTTGTGATGGTGTAGGTGTAACCGTTGGAGTTACTCCTGCCGTTCCTGTTGGTGTTGGAGTTACTCCTGCTGTTCCTGTTGGTGTTGGAGTCGGTGTCTTTGTTGCAGTGTTAGTTGGCGTTTGAGTTTGTGTCGTAGTAACTGTTGGAGTCGGTGTCTTTGTTGCAGTGTTAGTTGGCGTTTGAGTTTGTGTCGTAGTAACTGTTGGAGTCGGTGTCTTTGTTGCAGTGTTAGTTGGCGTTGGTGTTGATGTTACACTTGCCGTTCTTGTCGGTGTTGGAGTTGGTGTAACGGCCGCGGTTCCTGTTGGTGTTGGTGTAGATGTTACACTTGCGGTTCCTGTTGGTGTTGGTGTTTTTGTTGGAGTTGTTGTTACTGTTGGCGTTGGAGTCACAATAGCTTGGCAAGTAGCGCAATCAGTATAATCTATTGACATAGTTAGTACTTTGTCAATTCCAGTTGATGGTTCTGCATTATCAATAATGTCATAACATCCCTGAGTTGTCCCGCCAGTAAATGTTAAATAATAATTTCCATTAACCGCAGGCAGTGATGAACTATCAAAATCAACTAATATTGAAGCTCCGCCAGCACAAGGACCTATAAGATATGTTACTAATGCCATCTAATTTTTTTCTTTATAAATATATGACTAATACTAATTATTTACGGATTTCTTGAATTTGTCCTTCTATGGACAACTCTTTATCCTTGATTTTAGTCTTTTCGTCAAAAAGTTTACCAATATGCCCAGACCTTCTTAAATATTTGAAAACCAAGTTCTCATAAGAAAATTCTCCATCTTTGTCTAACCCTGACTGTCTATAGTCTTTTAGTTTGTCTTTTAATTTTTTTAATGTTTCAACATTCCCTTCAGATTTTGCATCTTCAATTGCGTCATCAATCTTATCTGTCCAACTTTTAATTTTGGTTTTTAAAACTGACATGTCCAAATCTTTACTTGTTCTTTTAGGTTTGTGAATCCATTCATTATTCATTACAGAATAAACACCATCACTATGAGATTCATCTGAAATGCCTTGAGCATAAACTTCTACATCATATCCAAAAATTTTAATGTTATGTTTGTCGTTAAAAAGTTTCTTTTTTAAATCAAAAAGTTCTTTATATAAATCTTCTTGATTTTCATATTTTTCAAAATCAACAATAACATGTAAATCAAAGTCTGAATATTCAGACCAATTAAAATTAGCCAATGAACCCATTAGATAAACGTCTTCAACAAAAACATCTTCTCCTAAGTCATCAACAAATTCAACTGCGATGCGTTCAAGAGCTTTCCTAACTTTAGGAATCATCGTAGCCTTTTTAGGGTCTTCAGGATTTTCCCAAACTTTTGGATTTAAAGTTTCTTTAATTGAAAAACTATGTAAAATTTTTTCGAAGTTGCTCATCCTAAATAAATAGTAGGATAACTATAGTTTTTTATACTTATACTTTTTTGAAATATCTGTGGTAAAATACTTTCCCTGTGATTCGGATTTTCTGAAGGCAGTGTATGCCTGATGAGGTACTCCCTCGTATTCATATTTTAATCCGTTATTAAACTCAACGATTAACTTATTTGTTTCAGTATCGTATTCAGTTTTCTTAATGTTTGAAGATTTAATTTCATTCAAAATCTTCGTCCCCTTGATTTCCTCTTTTGTAATTGCCATGGCTTAATGGTGTTAGTTCATCTATTTTAGTTAATATTGGTTTCATGTAATCTGTAAATTCATTCCAATCAATATTAAAACCATAATCTTTTACTTGCTGAAATAAAGCTTTTTGTCTTAGACCAAACCTTTGATGTAACGTCATCATCAAAGGTGTATACGTCGGAGGGCTTTCTAAATCGCTGTCACTAAACCCTATCTCTTGGAAATGTTGTCTTAATTGTAGATATATTTCTATAAGTTCTTTAAGACCAATACTTTCGTTTAAAAATTTTTCATATGGTTTCATATTTATAAATATGGTTATAAATGAGACTTTTCAATTACATGGTAAAATTAATGTTGAGCCAATTCTAAAAATTATGTCCGACAATAATTTAGATTGGGATGAATTTACTGACCGACAAAAACGGTATGGTTCCGAACATATACACACTAAAACAATACCAATAATTTTTGATAAGTCATTTAATTTTAACCATTTAAAAATTATGCCAACCAACCATTATCCTTTATTTGTAAATGAACTTACAGAGATGGAAAATCATATTAAAGCGAATACTGGTGAAAATGGTAAAATTATGAGGGCTCTTTTAGTTAAACTAACTGCAGGTAAATCAATTAGACCTCACGTAGATGTTGTTGGATTTAGCTTATCTATTGGCAGGAGAATTCATATTCCAATACAAACAAATGATGATTGTTTTTTTACCGTAGGTGATGACAAGAGGAATTTAAAATTAGGTGAAATGTGGGAAATTAATAATGATAAAAAAATGCACTCCGCTGAAAATTTAGGACAAACAGATAGGATACATTTAATTGTTGATTGGATTGAGGAATCTTTATTTGAAAAATATGATAGATAAGGACAAGAAACTTATTGTACTGATGCCACCCAAAACCGCATCCAATTCTCTCAAAGAGACTATGAGCCAAAATGGAATTCAATTTTCCAATCCAATAAAAAAAATTTTAAAACCGTTAATTCATTTAAAGTTAAGTGAAATTGTTAAGATTTTTGAGGTCAACGATTTGTCTGAATATAAAATACTACAAGTTACAAGAGACCCTTACACCAGATTTGTTTCATCCTATTTTCATTTAATGAAAATTACACATAATGTTAAGTCTATAAAATTCTCTAATTACAATTTTCCAACATTTACAAATCATTTTTACGAATCTATTAAATCTGAAAATTTTATTAAAGAATTTTACGGTAACACTTCCTTTGTTGAACACTGTATAAATAACGGTATTAGTTGGGGGGGTACTCGACTTTTTGAAATTCAAAAAAGTTGGGGGGACGTAGAATCGAATGTTTCGTATTTTAAATTAGAAGATATCTCAAAAGAAATTGTATCACTTAATAATTTCTTATCCACTGAAATTTCTTCCTTATCCAATATAAATAAATCTAATTTAGAACATAAATATGATTTAATGTTAACTCCTAAAATTAAAGATATTATTTTGGAAGTGTTTGAAGAAGATTTTAAGTTTTTTAATTACGAAATATAATTACGATTCAATAATACTAACAATTTTAGAAACTAATTGATTTTGTCTCATTAAATAATACGCCACTTTTGGTGTATCGCAATCAATCATTTCAATAGTAACGTTTGGGCATGTTGAAATGTTATTGGATTGTTTTACGTGTCTTTCGGCATTTTGTGCAACAATAGAATATATTTGAGTATTATAATTTGCCGATTCCAAATATGGTTTTAAATTTAGATATTCATTCGATTGGTCTAAAAAACTTACTTGGTCATCTCTACCATCATCATTTAATAATAAAGTTGTTTGGTCCAAATATGAAACGGTATTGAATCCGATAACTTTGTTAACATTTAACATTGTACCAAAAAGAATCGCTGCATGACCTCCAGCGCAATTACCAATAAAAACTGTTTTTGTGTAACCTGAAGTATATCCCGATAATAATTCCAATACTTTATTAAACGAATTATATGTTTCGTCAATTCCGTTAAAAAAATATTGCCCGTTTATATCGTTAATTTTTATAGTATCATAATCTAGTTGATTTAAGATTCCTTTAAATTCATCCACAGTAGTACCAAAAATAGTATTTTCGTGAGCTTGAAATGCAACCACTAATGTGTTGCTATCTTTTAAATTTTCGTATATTGACTCCATTATATTTTTAATAATAAATAGTATTAAGTAGTATAAAACAAAACCCCCACCGAAGTGAGGGTTAGTTTTACTTTTTCAATTTTTTCAATTGGTCTCTAATGTCAATTGATTTTTCAAAATCTTGTTCTTCAATTGATTTTTTTAACTCCAATTCAAGTTTATCAATATCTTTTTGATTTGACTCAAAATTTTTGATTTGGTCTCTAAGTTTAACTGCGGTTTCAAAATCTTCATTTTCAATCGCCATGTTAAGTTGATATTTTAATCTGTCGATTCCTTCTTCCGATTTTGAAGAGTCTCCTCTGTAATAAGTTGTTACTTTCATAGTACCATCATCAGATACTCTAGTTTTTGATTTCCACTCACCTTGAGTTAAATCGAATTGAGCAAACATTTCATCAAATGCTCTAAAAATGTCGTTGTAATTTCTTTTGTTTCCAAACATAATTTTATTTTTTTAATTAAGATTTATTTGTTATCTTTGTTGTATTCAAATAATATACCAACCAAGTCTTAATGTCAATATGTCAGGTGAAATATTTATAACCTGACAATTTGTCAAAATATTTGGAGAAGTCCAATATTTGATATTACTTTGTAAACTAAATATAGAAACACATGAATGACTTAATGGACGACGACGACAAAATGATGAGTAAAAAACAAAAGCAGTCTGATAGCAGTACTCCTGTTTTAGACAACTTTAGTCGAGACTTAAATAAACTTGCAGAAGAAGGTAAGTTAGACCCTGTTATTGGTCGTGACAAAGAAATTTTAAGAATTGCTCAGATTTTATCTCGTAGAAAGAAAAACAATCCAATTATCATTGGTGAACCTGGTTGTGGTAAAACCGCGATTGTTGAAGGTTTAGCTATGAAGATTGTAAGTGGTGAATGTCCCCGTAATTTAGTGGACAAAAGATTAGTTAATCTTGACTTAACTTCAGTTGTTGCAGGTACAAAATACCGTGGACAGTTTGAGGAAAGAATGAAAGTGATTATTGAAGAACTTACTGCAAACCCACAAATCATTGTGTTTATCGATGAGGTACATACCTTGGTTGGTTCAGGTAACTCTTCAGGTTCAATGGATGGTTCTAATATCTTCAAACCAGCGTTGTCTCGTGGTGAGATTCAAATTATTGGAGCAACAACTCTTGATGAGTTCCGTAAGAACATCGAGAAAGACGGAGCATTGGAACGTAGATTCCAAAAAGTAATTGTGGATGCGTCTACCGTTGACGAGACAATCCAAATCCTTAAAAATATACGTGATAAGTATGAGTCTTATCACAAAGTGACTTATAGTGATGAAGTAATCGAAGCTTGTGTTAAATTGGCTGACCGTTACATCACAGACCGTGAGTTCCCTGATAAGGCATTTGATATCTTGGATGAGGTTGGAGCTCGTATGCAAACCGAACTTAAAGTTCCTGAATCTATTGAACTTTTGAAGAAAGCAGCTGCAGACATTAGACAACAAAAGATTGATGTTGTTAAAAAACAAAACTACGAACAAGCTGCTCAGTTGAGAGACAAGGAGAAAAAAGTGTTGGATAAATTAGAATCTGAAAAACGTAAGTTTGAAGATTCTATGTTGGAAAACAAACAAACTATCTCATTGGATAATGTTTATGAAGTTGTTTCAAACATGGTTAAAATCCCTGTAAATAAGATGAGTGTTGATGACACTAAGGCTTTATTGAACTTGGATAAAGAGTTAATCGGTAAAGTAATTGGCCAGGACGCAGCAGTTGTTAAGATTGCAAAGTCTATCAAGAGAAACCGTTTAGGTATCAAAGACCCGAACCGTCCGATTGGTTCATTCGTGTTCTTAGGTTCAACTGGTGTTGGTAAAACTCACTTAGCTAAGCAATTGGCGAAAGAGATGTTTGGTTCTGAAGATTCTCTTATCCGTGTGGATATGTCTGAGTACCAAGAGAAACACAGTATCTCTAAATTGGTTGGAGCTCCTCCAGGTTATGTTGGATACGAAGAAGGTGGTTTATTGACTGAAAAAGTTAAGAACAAACCATATTCAGTTATCTTGTTTGACGAGGTGGAGAAAGCTCACAAAGATGTGTTTACCATCTTACTTCAAATCTTGGATGACGGTCACGTTACAGATAGTTTAGGTAGAAAGATTAATTTCAAGAATACCTTAATCATCTTAACTTCAAACTTAGGTGTGAAGAAGTTACAAGACTTTGGTACAGGTATCGGTTTCTCTAACAGCCCTTACGCTAACGAGGAAGCAAAAAAAGAAGTGTTAATGAAAGAGATGAAGAAATTCTTTTCTCCTGAATTTATCAATCGTATCGATGATACAATTGTGTTCAACTCATTAACCCCTGAGGACATCAAGAAAATCACTGTGATTGAATTGGCGAAATTAGGTAAACGTCTTAAGGACATGAAGTACACTTTAAACTTTGATGACACTTTAGTTGATTATTTGGCTAAGATTGGATTTGACGAGATGTACGGAGCGAGACCACTCAAGAGAGCTATCCAAGACAAAGTTGAGGATTTGTTATCTGAAGAAGTTCTAACAGGTAAGATGGTTGAAGGTAAAACCTACACTATCAAGGTTGAGAACGACGAGGTTAAAGTTCAGAAAAAAGGACGATAAGAAAAGGGAGATTTATTCTCCCTTTTTTTGTATTTATAACTAATGAAAGATTTGATTAGAAAAATAATTAAAGAGACAGTAGAGAATGGTGAAGTAATTTGTGATGATTGCGGATGGTCTTGGGATATGTCTGAAGGTGGAGACGATATGTACATATGTCATAAGTGCGGCCATGATAATACTCCAAAATCTCAATCAAATCTTGATAGATTAATGGACCAATTCAAATATCAATTTCCAAAAGAATTAATGGAAAAAGTACAAGTAATTGGTAAATTTGTTTCTGACTACATAAAAAAAAACAACATCAATATTAAATTCCTTAACTCTTGTTTTGCAGGATTTTCAGGAGTTAGAACTAAAGACCAAGTAATAATTTGTGCTCCAACACAAATGTCAACTATAGGTGATTTCCTTTACACCGTATTTCATGAAATTAGACACGAGCATCAAATTCGTGATATGAAAATGCCAAACCCATTAACAGAATTTGACTTGGAAGATTTTGAGACTCTTGCGGACCAATACTGGGAAATGGAGTTAGATGCCGACCAATTTGCCAAAAATATGGTTGCCAAAATTGTAATTAAATTAGGGATACCGATTGATGTGGCATCAAGATTATTTTCACTATCCCATTACATTCAGAATTATCCATCTGCCTCAAGAATGGTTAGAGGACATTTAGCCCAAATTGTTAACGGTATTAAAGAAATAAAAAAATCGGGGGCCGAATATGAGGATATTCAAGACCACCCGATGGTTAAACGTCACATTGATAAGTTAGAAAATTTTATATAACATACCTTTTCATTGGGTCATATTGTACTAATTCTTTGTAGTGTAATTTATATCCTAATTCAGAAATCATTTTTCTACCCATTTCAATTCCATTAAAAACATCTTCAATTACAACATATTCATTTTTAGTATGATAATCGTAATATCCAATTGAAAAATTAATACATGAGAAACTAAATTTGTTTCTCAAAGCATACACATCGGTATATGGGTGAACCATGTATTGCATGTCTTCATTAACCATACCTTCAGTTAAAACTTTATCAATCTTTTCAAAGAATTCGCTATCTCTATCAAACAATACTTGCCCAAAACATTTTTCTGTAATCATCCAGTTTTCTGGTGCGTCAAATTGGATTCCATATCCAACATTCTCAAAGAATGATTCATCTGCCTTTTTTGAACCGTGACATCCTGTTTCTTCAGAAACAAAAAATGATGCCTTTAAGTACGGTAATTCTTTAAGTAAGGTTAAACAAGCGAAAACACCACATTTGTCATCTCCACCGATACCTGTTGGTAATCCGTGATGATTATATGCCTTTAAAGCATCTTTAATATTCCCTTGAGCATTTGGTAATTGTTCTTCACGAATAAGAATGGTATCTAACTCATGGACTGTATCTGTATGGGCGATTACACATGGAAAATGGAAATCTTCTGGTAATTCAGAATTTTCTTTTTTTGTGGCATAAACATTTTTATGTTTATCTACGTAGTGTTCAATATTATTCTCAGTCAACCAATTAACCAAGAATTCGACCATAAGGTCTTCTTTGTATGTTTTACTAGGAACGCTAAGAACCTCCTTTAGTAAGTCTATATTTTGTGTCATACCACAAAGATAAGAAAAAATTAGATTTCTTCCAAATTAAATAATGTTGGCTGATAAAGTAGATGGTAAAAATTTTCTTCACTTAACTTTAACTCTCTTTGTTGAAGTGCTTTAGAAAGTTTAACAATAATCTTATTTGGATTCATTTCAAAATTTTCAATATAAAATCTAACGTCTTTCTTTTTTGGTAAGTTATGCCATCTGCCGACCTCAAACTTTTTACTAACTCTATCCACCATATTAACATAATCTTGAATGTTAAAGTCTCCGTCATACCCTTCTTCAATTTTTTCAAGTATATCATCTAATTGACGTTCAACATAATTATTGAATGATACACTATCAAATTTTTCAGAATCTTGATATTCATAACTATTTTCTTGCCATCCACCTATTGAACCTGAATTGGTTGAAAAAATTTTAGGCAGTAATTCATCAATTGAAAGTTGTAATGAATTTTCCCTGATGTACCACATTACAAGATTTGCAACTGTTGTTGTGAATTCGTCATCGGCAACATAAGTAAATCCAAAATCATTAAAATAGTCATTCAACTCTTTTTCAATTCTTTCTTGAGCAACTTGAGTCATTTCCCTATTTTTTTCGGTGTGGTAGTCATCAAGAATATCTTGGGTTTGGCGTTTAAATGAAGTTAACAATTTTTCTGCAAATTCCGTTTTGAATTCTTCATTTTCTAAATTAAATTTTTTAGGAAAAATGTATCTTGATATTTGTTTTAGTTTTTCAATATTATCTTCATTTAATTCATAAAAAATAATATACCCATTTTTAAAATCGTCAGTAACGCTATACGAATCCATGAATTCATAATCTGAATAATGTGAGTTAATCATTTTTAAAAACCAAACATCATCTTCTCCTAAACCAACAGTCTTCCAAAATTTATCATCATTAAATCCTAATTTAATCACACTCATCCCACGATTAGACCTATCTTCTCTAACATGATAAATGTTAGAGTCAGAATCTTCTAATTCATATCTAGAAATCTTACCTTTAACGTAATCCCTCAAAGCCATAAATGTATCAAATGACGCCATATTGATAATAAATACACTTTCAGTTTGGTTTTACGATATTTATTCTTATCTTTGTATCAGTTCATTGAAATTATGGGGGTGTCCAGGTATTGATTGCAGTAGTTAGGGTAACCAGGCACGTAGTCAGAATTCATCTATGACTTAAATCTATGGTGAAGAAAATCAAACGGCAAAACTTTTGCTAAAATGGCTGCTTTAGGTTTAACTAGAGAAGCTGTTGTTGTTGGTGCTTAATTAGTACAGAACAACATTCGGGTCGATGTACATATAACCTAGGAACAGAAGTACTCAAGGTGTAATACCACCCAAAGATGTATTAGGAGTCTTGTTCAGGGGTCTACTCCAACACAAGTGAACCCGACACAGTTATTGGTTACGATGTCAAAATAGGAACCATTTATTTGTCAGTTGAGAACTAACTGAATAAACGTGTAGTCTGTTTATGTTAATATTGTAAGACGCGGGTTCGATTCCCGCCACCTCCACCATAGGTTCACAGAGATGTGAACCTTATTTTTATTTTTATTATGGGAACAGATTGTAATATATGTAGCAACAAATGCTATGGCGTACCAGGACAACACGGAGGTTGTTGTACTTTAGATGACAGAGATTTCATCATTGGGCCTCATCCTGATGCTGAAGAATTTATTGAGTCTTTATCTAAAAAATTAGGTAGGGATGTTAATTATCGAGAAGTTTTTGTGGACTATGAAGAAGGAAAAACTTTATTTCCAAATAGGTCTGCATGGCAAAAACCAGATACATATCCAGCGTTCAGGGTAGATTTTTATAATCCAAGACTCCCATGTATTTTCTACAATACAAAAGTAAGAGCGTGTTCTATATATGACATTAGACCTAAAACTTGTCAAGAATATGAATGCGAATACCTAATTCAAAATACATAAACTATATTTTTTGTCACAAAGTTTTACTATATTTGTGACAATGAACAAGTTTTATATTGGGTTATTTATTTTTGTAGTATATACCATATCTCAGATTTTTACGTTTTATCAATTACAGGGTCACTTGTGGAATAAATGGATTAAAGATAATCCACTTTTAATGACCATCCTTGGACTACCCATTGGTTATGTGGTAATACTAGCCAGCAGACAAATGGTTGAACTGTGGGGTGGCCAAACGTGGCCAAATAGGATTATAGGATTCTGTCTCGGAGTCATAGTTTTTAGTCTTATGTCTTGGTTTCTTTTAAAAGAACCTGTAACCCTTAAAACATCGGTTTGTCTCTTTTTAAGTTTTGTTATTCTTGGCATCCAATTGTTTTGGAAATAAAGGGTATTTATGAATATGAAATTCATGAGTATTTTATTAACTGAAAGTAGAAAAGAAGATTTAAGAAAAAAATACGCCAAAAAGTTTGAAGGCGGTACTGGATTAGATTTTATTTTGAACATTGCCGACTTAGAAGATTTCAATCACAAATACACAGATTGGGTGCTTAAAAATGTAGACCCTGAATCCGATAATTTTGATGACGATGTTGAATATATCGTAGAATTGGTTAAAGATTTTGATAAATATTCAAGTCAATTTCCTAAAAAAGATATAAATCAATACGTATCCTTAATTGAACTTGAAAGTGTAGTCAATTTTGTAAGAACTAAAAACAAGGATAAAGAATTAGAATCACAAGCAAAAAAGATTTACGAAAAGGGTGACTTTGTAGTTATCCAACCAAAAACTGAACAAGCTTCGTGTAAATACGGTTCAAATACAAAGTGGTGTGTTACATCAAAAAATTCAGGTCATTTTGGTAGATATACCGCAGGTCGTCAAGGATTATATTTTATAATTAACAAAGCCAAGTCCACAAACAAAAATTACTCAAAAGTCGCAATCCATTTTGATGACCAAGGATTTATGAGATATTGGGACGCCCAAGATTCATCAATGAGTCAAAGGGAAATTGATGTATTTGAATATGCATTTCCTGAAATGATTGAAGCAATTAAAGATGACTATAAAGAATATGCGGGGTCAATGACGGATAAGTTTTTAACTCAGACATTTGACTCTATGGGGGAAAACTCCAAAGAAAGTAAAAATTATTTAAACTCAAATTATAATTTATCAACTTATATAAGAGGATTTCAAAATAATCCTGATTTGGGATTTGGTCATTCGGAGGCTATTTTATCAATATCATTAAATTCAGATAAAGAAAATAACTTGATTGATGAATATCAAGTTTTTATCACTTACAAATCCAAAGATAAAAAAACATTTACCGCCAGTATAGGATTTGCAGGCCCCGATAGTATGACCCCTGCAGAAGATTTTGAAGACCTTGGACTTGAGGAATGGGGAATTGATGTAACTTATAGTATTGGTAGAAATCCTGCGGAAACTGCCGAAAGTATTAGAAAACACATTGCATCCAGAGTATTGGACCATATTATAAACAATCCAAAATTAACTCAAAAAATTGCAGGAACGTCAAAAGTATGGAGACCAGATAGATTCAACTACGGTTATACTTTTGGAAAAAACAAAGGGTTTATTAAAAAATTGGTTGATTACTTAGACGCTGGTACTATAGGTACAAAATTAGATTTTTTAGAGTCTCTTGGTAAACTTAAAACAAAAAATGTTGATGGTAAAAAACTATACTCTCGTTCAAATGACAATTATGTACCATCTTCTCAATTCAGAGGTCAGTTTTCATCTTTCTTTGCATCCGCAAAAATGGCAGGAATTTTAAATTATAGAAAAGTCGGTAAAGATTATTTCTTAGTTAAAGGTCCTAATTTTGAAGCGTTCAAATCAGGAGAACTCAAGGCACTTTAGAATATACTTTAATTTCTTCAACTTATTTTTTTTTTCAGATAAATTAACTATCTTTACGATATGAAAATAATCTTTTTAGATAATGATGGTGTGATATGCCTTTCCACTAATTGGGGTGGGCGTTCTAAAAAATGGGCTAAATATCGCTCAGCAAATCCTGAAACAGTTAAATCAATGAGTGTTGCACCAGTTGACGTACGGTTTGATGATTTTGATACAAAAGCGATTAAGGTCCTGAATGAAATTTTAGAAGAAACAGGAGCTGAAATTGTTGTATCTTCTGATTGGAGATTTCATGCAAACTTAGAAGAATTAGGTGAATACTACACATCCCAAGGAATCTCAAAGAAACCTATTGGATTCACAAAAAGATTAGGAGAATGTCATGTACCTGAAAACTTCATATGGTCTCGCCAGTGGGACTCAGAACAGACAAGGTCCTTAGAGATACTTCAATACCTTCGAGACCATCCAGAGGTCACAGAATGGGTTGCAGTAGATGATTTGAATATGGGTATCCCACAGACTCATGAAACTTGGGGGGAAATGGAGATGGATTGGGGATTAACCAATTTTGTGTTAACACCAAAAAGTAGTGAAGGAATTAAACAATCTGGAATAAAAGAAAAAATTGTCAAATATTTAATTAATGACACTACTGAATCAAATAGTTAATCTTATTATTGGACTTGGGTTAATAGTACTAATTATTATTGTTATTTTTAGTTTGGCTCTTTGGATTGCAAAAAAATTAAATGAATATGATTGATATATTAAAAATAATCAAAGAAGAAGGACCTATTAGAAAATTTGATGGAGTAGCACCTGAAGGATTTGTTTTAGTTCATGAAAATACTTTAGAAGAACTGAAAGATTTTGAAGTTTGGAAAGAGTGGAAACACAATCAAATTTCTATCAAAGAGTTAAACAATAAACACTTTGATAAGTAATAAAAAATTGTTACATTTGTAACACAATTAAAGGCGTTAGGTATATGTGAATTTGAATCGAGGTAGAACTTGACAAGGTAAACCATAAGACCTTAACGTATGGTGGTCAAACTATTGTAGTTGCCTGCAGCGACGAACGGAAGTGCACTCTCAGGGGGTACCCCAATAGTCCCTGACCACCTTTTTTTATTTTTAAACCATGAAAAAACAATTATTAAGAAAAAGAGAATCCAGACTTGGAGGAGTTTGTGGAGGATTAGGAGAATATTTCAATATTGACAAAACTGTATTTCGTGCTCTTTTTTTAGTTGGTATTTTTACCCCTCTTCCCGCAATTTTTACATACCTTTTACTTTGGATTATAATTCCAAAAGAATCAAAATATTAATATGAACAAAGTAATTAAGAACCCAACGCTATTTGTGGACATTGATGGTACTTTAGTTAAGTATAGAAAGTTTAGTGAACTTCAAGAATCAACAATAACACCAATTCAAGATGTTATTGATTACGTGAATAGTCATCACGATGCTGGGTCAGTTGTTGTAATTACAACGGCTCGTCCTGAGAGTTACAGACTATTTACTAAACAAGAACTTGAAAAACTGGATGTTAGATATAGCCAATTAATTATGGAAATGGGAAGAGGTACAAGAGTAATCTTGAATGACGTTGACCCTGAAAATCCAGAACTACCGAGAGCAATTGGTATAAACTTAGAAAGAGATGGAGGATTGAAAGATATTGAAATCCCATCTTACATTAGTCCTTATGAATCAAATTAAAGTATCTGCCAAAAGACACTTGGCAAAAACAGTTAGTTACAGAATAATCAGTACCGCAGTTGGTTTTTTAATTATGTGGTGGGCGACAGGAAGTATAAAATTTGGAGCGGCCTTTGGAGTTGCCGAATTGATACTTAAACCAGTGATATATTATCTACACGAAAGATTTTGGTATAGACATATGAAATATGGTTTAGTCGGAGTTAAACCTATTAAAAAAGTTAAAGATTTGAAAGAAGAACCTCAAATTGTAGAACAACCTGAAAAACCAAAAATTAAAAGACTTACCTATACAAAGAAGGCCAACTAATAGTTGGTCTTTTTTTATTTAAGTTATGATATTTATTAATACATGAAAGTAAATAAAGACATATTATCGATATATGAAGAAATTCTAACTAACAATAAGAATATCTTAAGTGAATTAGAGTTGGTTCAACTCAATGACACAAATTATAGTAATTTAAAATACGATAACGACGGAACTCAATCTGATTCAGTTAATAAACCGTTATTAGATGACATTGACGCAGCAGCAAAAGCTGCAGGTCTTACTGCAACAGTAACTACCGCAAGTACAGGACATCCTGCAAACACTGTTACAGGAAACCCTAGTAGACATGGTCAACAAACTGCTGTTGATATTGCAATCTTAAATGGTATTGGTGCGGGAGGTGCTACTAATTCGGCTGACGGTAATTCAGAATTTAGGTCTCTTGGAAACAAACTATCTAAAGCCTTGGTTTCTATGGGTTATACATTAAACACTGAGTCAGGTAATAGTAAATCCGTCCTATGGCAAACAAATACAGGTGGTAACCACTTCAACCATTTACACGTATCAAATAACTCAGGAGAGTCAGGAACTGCACCCACAGTGGATTCAAGCGCAAGTGACAAGGCATATTCAGACGCAACAAAAACTTCAACGACACCAAAAAGTTTAAATCCGTTTAATGCCTCAGGTGTTGAAAAAGATGATTTTTTAACAAACGTAGCAAAAGGATTAACAGGTCAAAAGGAAAGTATAGAAGAACAAAGAAATTTTGGTAAAGATATAAGTAATAGATATGGTAGAATTATAATTCCAAAAGATTCTAATCCAAAAATTAAAAGCCCAATATCAGGGGTTATCTATAATAAAAGATATTCATCCAGTTGTGTAAATCAAATTACAATACTAAACACGGATAATCAAAAAATTTACATTCAATTTTGTGGAATAAGTTCTCCTAAAGTTAGGGACGGACAATCTATTTCGGTTGGAGATACATTAGGTAATACTGATTCTGATGTTGAAGTAACAATGTATGATAGCTCATGGGGAAGAATTCCTATCGGTTCTGAAGGAGTTGACAAATACACTGAAAAGAAAAAAGATAATAGAGAAAAAGTTAATAAAAAAGACGATACAAGCAAATATTATACCGACCCATTAACCGCTATTGCTGCAGGTGTTCCTGGAAAAATTTTAGATAAAATATTTGGTGACAAATATGATGAAAAAACAGGAGAGAGGACCCAAAAAAGATGGGGAGGAGTTGCAGACAAAAAACCTGTTGACCCATGGTTATTAGACTTAATTAAAAGTCCATTTAAAAGTAAAAAAGTTAACGAGAATATTGAAAGAATTAAAAAGTTATTATAATAAAAAACCCACCAATAGGTGGGTTTTATTTTTCCAATAGAATGTAATTATTTTTTTTCTTCTACTGATGCAGGTGCTTCAGCCTTTACAGAATCTACAGCTACTGCCGCTGAATCTACTTTTACTGAATCTACCGCTACTACAGTTGAGTCAGAGTTAACTTCAGTTGATTTTCCGTTACCACAAGAGGCCAATGCTACGATTGCAAAAATTGCTAATACTTTTTTCATGTTTTTTTTTCTTTTTTTGTTTATTAATTAATAGACTATAAATATAAGAAGGTTAATGTATTATGTCAACTTTTCAAATATTTTTTTCTGCGGAAAGTGAGAGACTCGAACTCTCGCATCATTTGATTGATGTACGGTTTAGCAAACCGCTGCATTACCACTCTGCCAACTTTCCAATATTTTACAATAATTGTAAAAGATAATAAGACAATTTATATCCCGCAAATGCCCCTAAGGCTGATGGTATTGGAAACACAATCATTCGTCCCAAATCTGTTACATATTTGGGACGGTTAACTATCTTACCCATAAAAAAGTAATATGTTAGATAACCTAATAATACCGCAATATCCGCTCTTGTTGCAATAAACACAACAATAGTCGCACCAATAAACCCAAAAGTAAAATTATCCCTAACTCCTTCCCAAATTTCTGAAGTAGTGGCATCTTTATACTCTTTTACAATTTTCTTAAACTTGGCTCTATTGCCAGTTTTCTTTTTAATTTCAGTTTCCATTGTTGGAATAGATGGACTCGAACCATCGACATTCACCGTATCAGGATGACGCTCTAACCAACTGAGCTATATTCCATTGTTGTTGGTACAAAGATACTAATTTTATTTTATAAAAAAAATCCCCCTGACTTTTAATCAGAGGGATTCAATATTAAATTTAAAAAATATACTACTTTAAAAATCTTAATTTGTATATTGTTGAATAAATTAATTCTTGAACCGTATCTATTTGGTTTTGAATAAACGATTCTTTAACTCCTTTTCTTACTTTTTCAATCATGTAGTCTAATGATTTAAAATAATTAATTACTTGGTCAACACTTTTATAATCCTCAGTTTTTGCTGAGTCATAATTTTTAACAAGGTCGTACTTACCTTGGTAACTTTCGATAATACCGTCCACTAATTTGTCTATACCCTCATAATATCCTTGTAATGCTTTATGTTCTGAATATGATTTGGTTTGTAAATGAAAAATATGAACTTGAGTTTGAGAATGTAATAGTGTTGATACCATATTCTTAAATCCTGAGTTACTTTTAGTTTCAGACTTATTTTCCTGCTCATTCAAATGCATCACTTTGAATAGTTGTTCTTTTGTTAATGTTAATTTATCCATACAGATAAATAGTCAACATATTCAAAAAATATTTGGGTCAACGGACGGTATCGAACCGTCTTCCCGAGCTCCACAAACTCGTGCTTCACCTTAAAGCTTCAAAGACCATATGTTGCGAGAGGCAGATTTGAACTGCCCACCTCAGGGTTATGAATCCTGCGCTCTCACCAAATGAGCTACCTCGCAGTTTAGAGGTTCTATTAGGATTCGAACCTAAACTCCAAAATCCGTAGTTTTGTGTGCTATCCGTTACACCATAAAACCTTAGTCACGGTCATTGTCCCATTTTACAACAAGCATCAAAATAACCCATAATAATAATAACCACATATTTTTTTCCATTTTGTTATCCGACCTGGATTCGAACCAGAAATGACAGTACCAAAAACTGTAGTGTTACCGTTACACCATCGGACAATATGTGGACCAGATAGGAATCGAACCTATTACCTTCACATTATGAGTGTGCCGCTCTAACCGAATGAGCTACAAGTCCATGAAGCTAAACATTGCTTTCAGGGTTGAAATGGCTCACAGATAAATCCGAATCACCACCTACTGATTTTACAGTATCTTAGTTTAACTTTTGTGGGAGTAGCTGGACTCGAACCAACGAACTCGAAAGAGGGAAGATTTACAGTCTTCTGCCATTGCCACTAGGCGATACTCCCAAAAATCAGGAAAGAGGAAGATGGTTCAGTGGACATCCTCTTTTACGATTGGCATTACTAATGGTAGTTTAAACTCCGACGATGTCTTATTCCAACCACTACCAGGTATTTACATCATCATTCCCCAATCAACCTTTAGCACGCACGAAAGGGGTCGAACCTCTGACACATAGTTTTGGAGACTACTGCTCTACCATCTGAGCTACGCACGTGTTTACTTAATTAATAAATTCTTCTGTGTTTATGTTATGTTCGTCTAATATTTCGTATATCTTTCCAAACACTAACTCTAAAGTTTCGTACTTATCAACATCTTTACCTTCTAAAGACCACTCTAAAGACTTTTTAGTATTATGGGTAATTTCCCATAATGCCATAGCCATATCAAAAGACTTAACCGCTCTTTTATGAGCAATTACTTCATCTTGGTCATTTAAATCAAATTCTAATATTCCTTTTGCCATAATATATATTTTTGAGGTCGATACAGGATTCGAACCTGTGTAAATAGTTTTGCAGACTACCGCCTAATCCACTCGGCCAATCGACCATTTAACGTTTCTTTAATTTTATATTTTTTACATCTTTTTTTAGGTATCTCAACATAATATGAACCAAATACAGAAATAAAAAGTCCAACATAGTTTTCTCCTTGTTCACTAACTTCTTGTAAAACGGTTCCTTCATATAAATGAGGAAAAATATCCGCGCTATCTTTTTTTACAACTACTTTCATTTTAATTTATTTTTAATGTGTTCCGTTTGTTAATGAAATCCCATGCCTTACTCCTGTAATGAAATCTTCAATTTCTTCTTCGGTCATATTGTTATATCTCTTACCGACAGTATGTCCAATCTCATTACCACAATCACTTAAATCTCCTTCGTATATTGTTACATCTGATTTTCCTTTCAAAGATACAGAAATCCAAGATAAATCACTACTGTTAAATGTTCTTTTTTCCATATTTTTTAATTTAATGAATTTGGGTAATACAATAATGTCGGGTTCTTTTTTTGGATATCAACCTCGGGATATCTTTCCTTAAATTTCATCACATTAAAAGGTTGAGTTATAATATGGAACCCACTTCTTGTTTTAATAAAAGTCATTCCTTGTTCTTTTCCCGCCTCTTTCTGTAACTCGTTTATATATTCTCTCATTTTAATTTGACTTGGAGAATGGTTAAATCCATCAATGGATACATTATCAATATCAATAATCCATCTTTTCTCTTGAGTCTTTATCTGTCCCACAACCGAGTCAAATAACCCCTTTTGGTTCTGAACTCCATTCTTAATTCTCTCAGCCAAACTTGCCAACATATCCAAAGACACATCTCTGTGATTTTGTTTCTGAACATGAATGTAAGCTCTTGCCTTGAACATCTCACATAATTGCATCACCTCATCATATCTCCTTTCCAAATGGTCAACTGATTCAATGCAATATGTTTTAATAGTTCTAACCGACTGATGGTTATCTCTTTCTCCTTCAGGTTGGTCTTTCTTACGTTTGAAAACATACAGCATATAGAAGTCACCCTTCTCCTCAAAGTTCAATAATGGTTTTATTATGTCTATATTGTTTATCATATCATTTTTTTTTGTTGTTAAGGTGGGATTCGAACCCACAACGTAGTCTCGTAAAGAGAATCATCACCGTTTCGACTTACCGAGCCCTGTGCTCGTTTACATATCTACTACTTAACTTCCTACCCCACTTCACCAGCTTAACGGACTGGCTGCCATATGGGAGTGGGGGTTTCCCGTTAATTCGGGACTCCGCGATGTTGCGGGAATCGAACCCACTCGATGAACTACTTGTGATATGCACCAACCATTTGCTCCAATCCTAGTATTAAGGAGTGTTACCTACAAATCACCATCATTCAACCCTTTAACACCAAATTTGACTACTGACTGACTCCTTTCGAACTTTGAGGGTTTGTATCATTCAATATCAGTAGTCCAAGGCTGTAGGAGCTCATCTTTACACTTAGGCTCTTTGTCTTCTCATGTTGCAACATTTACGACCGTAGCGTCACCTTGTTTGTGGTACGAGGTGGGTTCGAACCACCGACAACTTGTTCTTCAGACAAGCACTCTACCAACTGAGTTATCGCACCAAGTTTAAAGTTAAAGTCGCCCACACTTGTTCGGGGCGGGACCTTTCGGTCACCTTCGACATCCCCTCAACTTTAATTCACTTCAATATCTTCCAAAGGTACATCTTCTCCCTGAGTATGTTTATAAACTGTATTAAAAAACTCTCCTAACAATCTATAGTCCTCAGGAATCATATGACAAAAATCAAATGCAGGAATTGCACCATGAATTTGACCTTGTACTACCTTATCAAACTTATCATCTGGTTTGTACTCAAACACAGTATGTCCTCTAAAAATATATTTCATAACTTCCGATTTTGTCTTGTTTTTACTTCCGAATTTGGACGGGTTTTACTTCCGACTTTGTCACTGCTCACATTTGAGGAAGTTTACTGCTCAAATTTGAGATTTATGTAGTCCCTGTAGGAATCGAACCTACGACAACTTGCATGTAAGGCAAGTGCTCTTCCAACTGAGCTAAGAGACTAAATGTATCGCGTACGGGGCTCGAACCCGTAATCTTCATCGTGAAAGGATGACGACTTAACCAATTTGTCCAACGCGACATTTGTTTCACAAAGATACAACCAATATTTCAAAGAGCCAAAAACAAAAAACCCTGAACTTCATTTCTGTAGTTCAGGGTATATAAAAAATTTGGTTTATTTTTAGTTTAAAAAATTATTCAAAATTATATCCGAACTACATGACTGCATACGCTCATACCAACAAGTTTCTTGTTGTTGACTAAAGACTGTATGTTTTATTGTAGTTCTCATTGTTTCTAATATATAGTTCAAAGATATGAAAAAATCTTTGAGTGTCAAATATTTTTCCAAGTATTTATAAAAAGATGAAGACATTAAGAGAAATTATTAAAGAAAATTTATTAGTTGAGAAAAGAATAACTCAAGTTAACTCATCTTTAGAAGTTTTATTTGTATTTGATGTGAATAGAACCAGTCATGCGTTCGATAGAGATACTAGAGATGATATTGAAGGATATAACATAAGAGCGATTGAGAATGATGAAATCAGAGAAATTATCAGTAAGGTAAAAAAAGAAATCTCCGAAAAAATAGTAACAAGAGAAATTGTACCTGAAGAAGATTTTGTCGTAAAATCTTTAAAGTGGGAATTGGCAATGGCGATAACTCCTGTTCATATGGGAGGAACCTATTGGCAACTAATCATCAAAACAGTATTTAGAGAATCCAATCATAACCCTTTTAGAGTTGGTAAAAATCAATTGGTTATTTATTCTGACATCTAATAAAAAAGGGTAACACTAGTATCTGAATCGTTCCCGTGTTACCCAGTTTGTAATTGAGCTTGTGTATCTAAATCGTGCTCCTCAATCACAATACAAAGATACAAAAATATTTTGGTTTACAAAATCTATTGTATTTTTTTTTTATAAATATTGTACCCCAAGTCGGACTCGAACCGACACGACTTACGTCACAAGTTCCTAAAACTTGAGTGTCTACCATTCCACCATCGGGGTATACATTATCATCGCTCCAGCCACATCGAGGAACACGCCGCCCCCGCGTTGTTTAAGTGTATGAATTGCGCCGTATCTCACTGAGTTACGATGATAATTGTGATTCGGAAAGGATTCGAACCTTTGACCCCAAACTTAGAAGGTTTGTGCTCTATCCAGCTGAGCTACCGAACCAAATTTCCCCACCTGAAATCCCAGTGAGTAGATATTCGCAGTTTTTCGTATTGAAAAACCCAACGCGTCTTACCGCTTAAAAAGTCAAACATACTCGGTGGCGTTGTTACGACCATTCTCCGAGACCCCCTCTTAAGGCCGTGGTAGGAAACAACCATAACATCTTTAAAGAACGTTACCAAACTTGATGAGTACTTCTAACTCATTGTATCAGAGGTGGGACTCGAACCCACACGAGCAAAGCTCAACAGATTTTAAGTCTGTCTTGTATACCATTCCAACACTCTGACATTGTTTTACAAAGATAGTGAATATCTTTAATAAAGTCATAAAAAAACCCCGAACTTTTTTAGTCGGGGTTTTAATTATAATAATTATTATTAATCATTAAAACTTTCCTCGTAATAAGTATCGCTTGCGTTATCTTCTATATTTTCTGTATGAACCAATTCGATTGTCATATCATGAAAATTGAATATAAATTGTCCATCAGAACCTTCATTAATTTCCCAACCACTATAGTTATCACTAAGCTCTCTGTAACACCAATCTTCAATTGCAGCTGGAACTCCATCACCTGTTTCATTAAAACTACTTTCAAGATATCCCGAATCACCAGAACCATTATATGTTACTATTAAAATCCCATCGTCAGGAATTGTAAGGTCTTCTAATACTCCACTTTCTTCCCATTCTTCAAATAGCTCCTTTCCTTGTTCATCCTCCCAAGTAACTGAACTACCTTCTCCTCTAGTATAAAAAGACCACCAACGAGTAAAACTAATTTTTTTAGAATCTACGTCAATGTCGTATTCAAGTCTTTGATAATTCGTATCATCATTATCAGGTTCTCTAATTAAATTATTATCATCGCAATATTTCATAATTTTTTGAAGTATTGGAATCAATCCTGATGGAATATCTGCATTGTAGTTATTAGTGAAATGGGTTACATAATCCCAATCAACATTGTCATAATCAAATTCCTCTTGATTATCCATATCAATTTCAATGTTGCCGTCTTGCATTCCCATTGAACCTAAGTAATTGGATATTCTTCTTAAATATTGTTTTTCTTCTGGTGTTAAAATTCCTTTCATACTTATAAATATCAGTCGTTGAACTCTAGTTTAATTGTTTTTAACATCCATTGAGGACGTTGATTTGTTGATACGTTATTTATCCATTCTTTGGCAGATGGAATGTAGTTATTACAATCTTCTTTAACATGTTGTTCTCCAACATATCTGGTGTAGACTGTAGTCCCGTCGCTATTCTTAAATTCGGCCCCAAATCTTTTTTCCATTTCAAAAATACCCTCACTATGATGTCTAAACATTCTATGAAGTGAATCTCCAAACCATCCTTTAGTCTCATCTAACCATTCATGTAGATGAATATAGTCTTCAGGTTTTCCACCAAATTTTTTGGCGGATGATTTTGCATGTAAGTTAGGGTGTGCCATTTTTCCAAGAGTCTTTATTGTAGTTAAAATATACGAAATCTTCTTCTAAATAAGAATAAACATAATCAGCCAAATCTTGGTCATAATATTCTTTATAATCATATCCTGATGAATAACCGTTGTTTAAAATGTTATCATACACAATATCAAAAAGTTCATGTGAATCATCCATAAAAAATGGAAGTTTTAATATGTCTGAGTATAAATTCTCAACTCTAATTAATAAATCAGGAGTTTTGGTAATCCTTTTTTTTAAAAAAAATTCATAATCCAAAGTTTTGCCAGGAAATTTTATTTCTTCATGCAATTTTTGTCTAATCCAACTATTAAAGTCATTAGGAATTAAATTAGAGTGTATACAAAAAAGATGATATATTGAAATCATTCTGATATATGGATTTCTTGTATTTAAAACAAAAAAATATTCTTCTTTACCTTTTGGAATTTGCAAACCATGTAGTCCAATAACGTCAAATTCAAAGTATGTTTGAATAGGCATGCATGACCTTGCTGCCGTTCTAATAGGTGTTGCCCACAATACTTTATATTTGTCAGAATAATTCATTATAAAATCTTTTCTTGTCTTCTTCTTGCCATTTCAGCGTCTTTGTACCATCTAATCCAAGTTAAAGACACATCAATTGGTGCTAACACCCAAGCCATAACCATAACCATAATAGTATCTAATTCAGGAGACCCACCTGTTGGGTCATCACTATACCTTTTACTAAGGTTTTTAAATAACTGATAGAAACAATATATTACACATACAAGGTAATATCCAATAAACATACTCATAAATAAAAATTTTTGAGCCTCCTGTCGGACTCGAACCAACGACCACTTGTTTACAAAACAAGAGCTCTACCAACTGAGCTAAGGAGGCTTATGGAGCAGATGAGAGGAATCGAACCTCCGTCTCCTACTTGGAAGGAAGGAGTAATGACCATTATACGACATCTGCGTGGAGTGCAGTGGGAGGTACCTTCCCTGTGGTTACTACACATTTTATCCACTTTGCGGTCCCGACGGGATTCGAACCCGTATCTCGCACCGTGACAGGGTGGAATTGTAACCATTCAACCACGGAACCGTGTATGGGGAGTTTCACCCCAAACTTTTTACTCAACAAAGATATGATTATATTCCAATATTCTTCGTTTTAATTTATTAACATATTGTGGGTCCTCGGCATAAACTTTACCGAGTAATGCAAAATATTGTTTTTTTGTCATATCATTACGTGATTTTAACATGTGGTCTTGCCACAATGAGTAATCATACACGCTATACCCCCAATCTTCGTATTTTGAGTAACCACTTTGGGTTTCCCCAATCTTTGCGGATTCTCTTTTACTTGGAACTTTCATTCCAAAAAGATTATTAGCTGATTTGAACAACTTTGATGTAAACTCTCCTGATTCTAATATAGCTTGTGCAAACACAATATCAGGAAATTTTATACCATACTTAATTATCTGCTCATACAAACTTTCTTTTGAGATACTCTCTTGAGTATTTGATTCAATCTGTACTTGCTTCTCTTGTGCTTTGGTTGCCATTGTTCCTAACAATAACATCCCAGTCAATAAGAATGTTTTTAACTTCATTTCTTTCTTTTTGTCTGTTTATGCTTCAGGATTGCTCCATCCACGATACTACAACATTGGAATTTTTCCACCTACCGCAGAGGCCCCTGTAGGATTTGAACCTACGACCAGTTGATTAACAGTCAACTGCTCTACCACTGAGCTAAAGGGCCTTATAATAATAAATAAAATTTCCAATAAAGGAAACTTTTGTCGGGATGGCTGGATTCGAACCAACGGCCTCCACGTCCCAAACGTGGCGCGATACCTGACTACGCTACATCCCGTAAATAAAAAAACCCTGAAGGATAAGTTCAGGGTTTAAATAATTGGCTATAATATTGTTACCAACCACTCGCTTCTGAACTTACGCATATAGTGCCCCCATCTCCATTAGGAGTTGTCGGCGTGTCTAAATTTGTATTTGTGTTCATAGTTTTCATAGTACAATATTACAATAAATATATTCAAAATCAAATAAATCCCTATTTTAGTTTTTTAAGGTAATGTGTTACTACCTTTCAGGTAAAAGTCACCTACAACTTTTGGTCTTAATTCTGTACCTGAGTACGTACTATAAACTCTGTATTCCCCAACAGGAATACGAGTTCCCGTGTAATTTAAAACATAATCAGATAATGTAGAATTAGTATTGAAAGGAGTTCTATATATCATATTGGTATGCGCACTAGACATTCTTGATTGTCTCCAATTTGGGTTAGGTGTTGCATTCACAGGAATTAATACCATAATCCACACAAATTGATTATTAACTAAAGGACCATTAATTTTAACCGTTCCAAAATTATACACACCTGCCGAAGTTTGTGTAATATTTGATTGAATGACTGTAGGTAATGTTCCATTATACCAATACGGCATATCAATATAATTTAACAAATCAGTATAATTTGTTGATTTGATTGGTGACCCAGTAAAAAAACCATAAAATGGAGTGTTTGTCGGGGTTTGTGTACTACGAGGTCTTGTCTTTAAATAACTCACAATCATATTGAGTTTTGACTGAGGCTCAACAAAAATATAAACCTTTGGTCCAACTGATGAAACAGTCGGAGATGTTGACATTGTTCTTAAGTCTTCTCCTTGAGTTGATTCAATTGAAGTTTGTTTAACTGGGTCATACACGTCGTCTTTTGTACAAGATACAAATAATACCGATGTTGCGAAAATTGCAAGAAATAATTGTTTTAGTTTCATAGTTGTCTTTTTTTACAAAGATAATAAAATAATTTGATTTTGAAAATTATTTACAGATATTTATTCTTGATGATAGACAATAATATTACGTGTCTTTTGGGAATTAACCAAAAATATGAGAACTCGGGAACGTTGAGATGTGGAAAACCTCGAACCATAAACTATTGCTAAATCATTGGGATATTTTAAAGGGGTCGAAGTTCGTCCCCTTTTTTGTTTTTATCATCCAAATAAACTATGTTTGTAAAAATTGGATAAAATGTTTAGTAGACTAAATCCAAATATATATAAAAACATTACCGTCTAAACAATTACAGAATGAGAGAAATTAAATCTTTTGATATTTTTGATACTTTAATATCAAGAACTGTTGAAAATCCGATTGATATTTTTGACATTGTTGAAAAACAATTCCCGTATAATAATTTTAAAAATTTACGAATTCAGTCACAAAATCAATCAAACCACACAATGGATTCAATTTATAATGAATTTAAAAATATCACAAATGAATCTGATGAAACCATAAATAAGTTAAGAGAATTTGAACTAATTACGGAAATGGAAAATACCATACCAATTTTTAGTAATATTTCAAAAATAAAAGACGGTGATATATTTGTTTCTGATATGTACCTGTCTTCAAATGAAATACGTAAATTACTTGATTATCATAATATAAATAAAAATACGGAGTTATTTGTTTCATCTGGAGGTAAATCAGATGGTACAATGTGGGAGGCTCTTACACAAACATATAAAATTAATTCTCATTATGGTGACAATTATCATTCTGATATAATGATGGCCTCAAGATATGGAATAAAAGGGGTTTACACAGAAGCCTATAAATTCACAGTTTTAGAATCATATCTTATTCGAAATAATGAATTTGAGTTATGTCAACAAATAAGAAAATTTAGACTTGCAAATCCATATGATGAAAATACTATAGAATACAAAATATACGAACAACAAATTTCTTATAATATACCAATACTATTATTTATTTGTAATAAACTAGATGAAATTTTAATAAATGAAAATCGTAATACTGTATTATTTCATTCAAGAGATGGGTGCTTATTAATAAAATTATTTTCTTACTTATACCCACAATATAAATCAATATATTTACATTCTAGCAGAATTATTAATAATGATTATACCGATGACTATATTTCATATTTAAAAGAAAATTATGATAAAGATAGTTGTGTTTTATTTGATTTACATGGTTCATTAAACAGTGGGAAAAAACTTTTTACATCACTTTTTGAACATTTGCCTAGAATATTTATTTTTGACCTTTCTTATATTGAAAATTATATTAGTGAAATAACATATATCACAAATTACTCAAGTAAAATAGAGGAGTTTAATCATGATTATAAAGGAACATTAGTTCAATTTATAAAGAATGAAGATATACGTACCCCAACTGAGCATCCTCTAAAATATATTGATATAATTCATAGTATTTTTGATTCTTTTATAAAATATTTTGATGTAAATTTGAAAAAAAATCCAATATTGAACAATAATGATTTTTTTAAAAAATATTATGTAGAAACTGTATGTAAATCTGAAACTATTTTAAAAAACCAATTTGAATTTTTGAATCTTACCAAATTAGCAAACAAATATAACTCAGACAAAGGAAACCTTTTTTTGTGTGCTCACCATTACTCTATAAAGTACGAACAAATATTCAATGATATATTAAATTTTAAATTAGGAAGAAAAGATTTTTCTACATTTGATTTATTAGAAATTGGATTAAATATATCAACCACAGAAGAATCAATCCCATCATTAATGATATGGAATGATTATTTTAATAAAAATATAAATATTACAGGATTTGATATAGATAATCGTTTTTCAAAATTAAATATAGACCAAAATATAGATATTAAAATTGGTGACCAATCAAGTGAAAAGGACTTATTACAATTAAAAAATAAAAACTATGACATGATAATTGATGATGGTTATCATGCGTCAAAACATCAACAAATTACATTTAAAACATTGTGGCAAAACGTAAAACCAGGAGGATATTTTATTATTGAGGATTTACATTACCAACCAGAGCCAGAAACGTGCATAAAAACAAAAGAGTTATTTGAAAATTGGAAGAGCGATAATTGGATAGAAACTGAGTATATTAACTCAGATGAAATACAAATCATCAAAAAGGATATTGAAAGTATTGAATTTTATGACTCAAGCTCAAAAAATTGGGGGGATTCCGTAAAAAACGCGTTTGTGTATATTAAAAAAAAAGAAAGAATGAATATTATAAATGAAAACACTATGAATGAAATTATACAATATGAATTTCCAGTACCATCACAGGCGGAAGAAAAATATTATTACACAGATAAATCAGCGATTTTGAATATCAGAAACATTTTAAGTAAAAATGGTAAGTATAATTATTGTGAAATTGGTTCTTATTTAGGAGGTTCATTAGTCCCCTTTTTAAGAGACCCTCAATGTGAGTATATACTATCAGTTGATGATAGAGGTAATATACAACCAGATGAAAGGGGTATTAGTTATGATTACAGGCATATTTCAACCCAAACTATGTTAGATACATTATCAAAGCATAGTTTAGATTTAACAAAATTAGAAACATTTGATGGTTCTGTACATGAATTAAATAAAAACATCAATAAATTTGATTTAGTTTTTATAGATGGTGAACATACCGATTATGCATGTTTTAGAGACTTTATGTATTCTCAAAAATACCTAAAAGAAAATTCAGTTGTTATGTTTCATGATAGTACTTTAGTATATAAATCATTAAAAATAATACAAGAATATCTGACATGTAATAATATAGTTCATAAATTTATTAAAATTCCAAATTCATCAGTAACGTTTATTTTTTTTGGTGATTATATTTCTTTGTGTACTGAATTTGAATCAGAAGATGTTGAAATTTTTTATAATAAGTCAGAAGAAGAGGTTCTTTACCATGTTATACAAAATAGAGTAGAGGGAAGTTTTATTATTAAAAATAAAACATACACAATAGGTGGGTAACATCTAAAAAAGATTCAATAAAATTTATATAAAAATTTCTTATCTTTGATAAAAGCGGATAAAATGAGTACGGTATTGGTATTAAATTATGATTACACCCCCCTAAATGTTACAACTATAAGGAGAGGGTTTGTATTGGTAGATAAGGGTAAGGCAGAGGTTGTTAAATCAGATGAATCACCTATTATGACTAGTTATAAGATATACATACGCCCTGTAATCATCCGACTTTTAAAATACATCAAATATCAAACAAGAGGATTAAGAGCCAATAGAACAAGAATATATAAAAGAGATAGTTATGAATGTGTTTATTGTGGTTCAAAAAAAGATTTGACATTAGACCATGTTTTACCTAAATCAAGAGGTGGTGGAAACGAATGGACCAATCTTGTAACATCTTGTTTTAAATGTAATCTTAAAAAAGGTAGTAAAACACCTGATGAAGCCAAGATGACGATGAAACATAGACCTTTCGCTCCAACATTAATTAATGAGAACGTAGGAATGCAAAAGATTTGGAATGATTATCAAAAATCATTTGTTTATTAGAATTTTTTACTAAAATTAAAAATACAGTTATGTCAATAGAAACTAAATTAAGGGGATTTTTGGTGTTATCAATTTTAATACTATTATGGGAAATGGTTATGTGGAATAATAGTATCATAACCGTGAAAGAACAAAAAAGTAAAATTGATAGTTTAACAAATATATCTGATAGTCTCCGTGATGAATCATTTGTCAATTCTATTGAAGCCAGTAGATATGAAATTGCCTTAGAAATTTATAAAGAAAAAAATCCTAAAGCAGTTGAAGAAATTGAATTAATAAAAACAACACAAACAGAATAAAATGCAAGAAGTAAATTACACAAATCCAGAAAAAGCAGGTGTAGGACAAAATCCTCAAGACCTAATGAACGCATCTTTAATTTTCGCAAGAGCTTTAGGATTAATCTTAAAGGATGGCGAAGGTATTGTAGTTGATGTCGTAGGTGATATCAATTTAGGTGAAGAAGTTAAAAAAGTGATTGTATTTGAACACAAAGACCAAGTACACATTTATAAATGTGAAGAAGATTTGGTTGAGGGGACTGCAGTAAACATGGACACAAATGAAAAAGGTCCTGAAACGACTGAAGTAGCTGAGGAGGCATAATCTTTTTTAAAAATATATAAAATGAGGGTACTAGGATTTTCGGTAGGCCATGATAAAGGCGCGGTTATTATTGAGAACGGAAAAGTTGTTGTTGGGATAACCCAAGAAAGACTTTCCAGAATAAAGCATGATGGTGCATATCAAGGTGGCGTAATACCATTTGAATCAATAAATTATTGTCTAAGCTCTATGGGTATTACACATAGAGATATTGACTATTATGTTTATAGTACAACAGAAGTTGAAGATACTGTTTTTAGGCAGTTTTTTGCCAAGTATAGCGACCTTAGAAAAGAAATCTTATATTTCATTCCTCACCATTTAGCTCACGCATATTCAGCATTTTTTAGTTCAGGTCTTGAAGAATCTGCAGTTGTTGTTGCGGACGCCTCAGGAAGTATTTTAACCTTTAAAAACAAATTAAATCTTTGGTATGAAAAAACCAGAGATGGGTTAGATACCAATGAAGATTGGGCTGAAGGTATATCTATTTTTAAATTTAATAAAACGGAGCATAATGAAGTTTATAAAAAATGGATAAAATACCCCGTTCCTCTTGAAACCGATGAATCAACCTCTTTAGGTACAATGTATTCAACAGGTTCATTACAGTTAATTTATGAACCTAATAGTCAGACTTGGCCAGCAGGTAAATTAATGGGATTAGCATCTTATGCCGATATGGATATTGTTAATGAAGCTCCTCAATTTGTTCAAGAATTAGAAGATGATATTTTTATTTCAAATCATAAAATTTATCCAAAAGTTTCTTGGAAATCTGATTTCTTCTCAAGAGCTTGTGTTGCAGGAATTTACCAAAGGGAACAAGAAAGAGCCTCAATGATTTTAGCTAAAATGGCTAAAAAGTTCACTGATTCAAAAAATATTTGTGTTGTTGGTGGTTCTTTTTTAAACTGTAATTCAAATGAATTAATTTTAAACTCAGGATTATTTGAGAATTGTTACTTCATACCTCCTAGTGATGATAGTGGTATACCATTAGGATGTGCGTGGTACGCATATCAAAAAATAACCGATATTGAATCTACAGAACAATTAATCCCATATTTTGGTAAATCTTACGATAAAGAAGATATTTTTACGGCATTAAATCAATTTCCAAATTTAAAGTACACTGAGTATCAGAACTTTGAAGATTTAACTGAAGAAATTTCATATTCTTTAACTCAAAATAGAGTAGTTGGATGGTTCCAAGGAGGGTCTGAAATTGGCCCAAGAGCATTAGGTAATCGTTCAATATTAGCGTCACCAATACAATCTTGGATGACAGGCCATATCAATAGTGATATTAAAAAAAGAGAGTGGTATCGACCATTTGCACCTGCTGTAATGTTTGAACACCAATCTGAAATTTTTGAGTCTTCAGATTATTCTCCTTATATGTTAGTAACAACAACAGTTAAAGAAGAATGGAGAAATAAAATTCCTGCAGTTACTCACATCGATAATTCCGCAAGACACCAATCAGTTACTGAACAAAATAATCTAAAGTTTTATTCTTTAATTAATAAATTTTATGATAAGACAGGAGTACCTGTATTACTTAATACAAGTTTTAATGGGCCATCGGAACCTATTGTTGAAACGCCTTTAGACGCTATTAATACATTTTTGGAAACAAATTTAGACATCTTAGTTATTAATAATATTGTTATTATCCGTGAGTAATATTTTTTTAGTAAATGTTGTGGGTTTAAATTAAAATTACTACATTTGTAAAAAATAAAATACATGAATATAGGACAAGATTTTCAAAACTACTACGTAAAACATTTAGGTAAGTCTTCATTAGACATACACAACTTTTCAAACCATATTGAGTCTTCTATGACTCCGTATATTCTTGAAGAAAGAGAATTAAGAGCAACTCAAATTGACATCTTTTCAAGATTAATGAGAGATAGAATTTTATGGGTTGCAGGTCCTGTTAATGACCACATGTCCACCATTGTTCAAGCTCAATTAATGTTCTTGGATTCAAACGACAAAGCCGATATCACAATGCATATCGATTCTCCTGGTGGAAGTGTTAAATCAGGGTTATCTATGGTTGATGTAATGAATTATATCGCTTGTGATATTAAAACAATTAATACAGGTATGGCGGCTTCTATGGGTTCTGTATTATTAGGAGCAGGGACTAAAGGTAAAAGAAGTTCATTGAAATTCTCAAGGACTATGTTACACCAATCTTCTGGTGGAGCTGGAGGTAATATTCAGGACGCAAGAGTTTCATTTAAAGAGTGGGAGAAAATAAACGACACTTTATTTGACTTATTAGGAGAATATTGTGGTAAGACAGCTGAACAAGTTAAACTTGACGCAACTCGTGATTTATGGTTGGATAGTCAAGAGGCTTTAGATTATGGTATTATTGACGAAATCGTTAAAACAAAAAAGAAGGGTATTTAACCCTTCTTTTTTTAGACTTTAGAACACCCCCTTTTTTCTTTTTGTTCACCAGTTTATGAAAATAACTTTTTAATGTTATTTTGGCATTAAGATGTAGCGACTGCAGGTGTTAATGCTTTTTTACCAGCATCTAATAATCCACCAAGTCCACCTCCACTAGAAATATCAGTTTTTAACTTACCATAAACATCTGAAGCCTTATCGTTAATTTTTCCAAAAAGACTACAAACAGTAGAACTAAGTTGTTTTTCTAAACTTTCAATAAATTTATAATCTTTAACCGCTCCACCTAAAGCATTTCTAATAAAAGTATAACCTTGACCCGATAATCCTTTTTCTCTTTGAATCATCATGGCAACAGCCTCAGTTAATGATTCAGCAATTAATTTAGTTAACTCTTCACAACTTTTAAGTGCTTTTGCAAGTCTTAACGGATTTGAAGTTATAAATGAAACTAAGAAATCTTTAAAATATCCACCAAGTCCTATTGAACTTAAAAGTGAATTAACTAAAGGTTCAACAATTGTTTGAGCAATGCCTCCTAATGAATTTCCAAAGATTTTACCTAAAAAATCCCATACTTGTTCATTCATTAAACCTTGTTCTTCAAGATAACCAATTTCTTCAAAAAGAGCATAAGCCATTTTTTGTTGCTTTTCTTCAGATAATCTTTTGAATTTTTTGATATTATCTTTTGATTCAATAATCATCATGATTCTACTTTCAACTAATTTTTGCTCAATTAAAAGTTTCTCTTTTCTTTCTTTGGTCTCTAAAATAGACTTCTTTATTTCTTTTTTTAACATTGTCTTTTTTTTACTGTATTCTCCATTTAGAATCATCACCGTATGACGTTGGGCCACCTTCTTTAACTCCTCTAAGAATGTCAACGTAATTGTCAATCTTACTTAAAACTCCTCCCCACTTACCATTAAACTCATTCGCACATGCCTGAACTTTTTCTTTCATCGGTTCAAATGCGTTAGGTTGAATTCTTTTTTTAGTGATGTAAGCTTGGTAATACGCTTCAATAGTATTTTTACAATCTCCTTTACTTGATGGAGTTTGACTTGATACTGCGAGATTAAATTGTTGTTCAATACTTGAACCGTTTGCACCCACGACATTTTCAGGTGGGAAATACATTACTAAATCTTGAGAGAAATATCCTTCACTTGCAGGACTAACGACTCTTGAACTCCATGTCTTTGCCTCTTCAGGGTCTAATTCTTTTCTTAATTTAGCTCCTTTGCCTTTCCATTTTTCAATTACTTTAGTTTGGTCAGGAGTTAATCCTCCCGTAATTCCACTGCCAGGAACACTTCTATATAATGTCACACCATTAACAACTTTCTTTTCAAACATTAATGGGTTTTCTAAATTTTCACGAGTTGTTTTAATGTCTTTAGCTTCTTGCCATCCACCTTCTTGTTGTATTAAAGAAGTATCCGCAGCATTTGCAGCTGCTGTCGCAGCATTTGCTGCTGCTGCAGTTGCTTGTTGAACTTCTGAACAATCTAATTTACCTGGAAGGAATTGAAATTTGCCACTTCCGTCAAAAATACCTGCTCTTCCGTCTGCAAAGAAATATCTAACTTTTCCTGGTGTTTTAGTACTCTCTTGTTTAATTGCAAACTGTAATGCAGGATTCTTAGTTTGCATTGTCACAATTTTACCATTCTTTACACATCCATCTGATATTATTTTATTTAATTTACTTTTTAAATCAGAGTCAACTTGTTCTGAAATTAAAGATTTTTTCATTTTGGAATGCATTTCCAAAATTGATTCTTTATCTATTTGAGTGATATTATACATTTTTATATTTTTTTTAATTTAGAAATCATTGCCGTTGATACGTTCTTCTTCCCCTGAAATCTCAGGTTCAACTACAGCCTTTTCACATATTTTAGTTACGTCAGCATCTGTAAATGTTGTAAATCCTTTACCACTTAATGCCGCTTGAGTTTTTGGACCAAATTTACCATCAGTAACTAACCCTAAACATCCTTGTACTTTAGCAATTACATCAGACTTACATCCTTTTGAGTAAGTTCCTGAACAAGATTTATATCCACCTCCTGAGTTACCACCATCAGTTTTTTTCTGTTCTTCAGGAGTTAATACTATTTCAGTATCTTCAATCATTCCCGCTAAAGGTCTTGTAAACATTTTCCATTCATCAGGACTATCAGTTAAATCATCTAAAAATTTTAAAAGTCCGCCAGTCACTTTTTTATCTAAAGCACATAAGTCAGGAATTGATTCAACTTTTTGTAATGTAGACACAATAGCATCTTCATCATCATTCCAGTTACCTTTGGCGTCTTCAATTTGAAAAGCTAAAGTTCGTATCTCACTTTTTGACATTTTAGGGACCAATTTAGATACTCCAGGTGCTTGACAAACACTTATTACTTGAGCAAATCCATCTTTACCCTTATCTCCATTTACCATCCAATCAACAAGTTTATATAATCCATAAGCAGCGACTGCACCTACAGCCGCGGGACCTAAGATACCTACGCTCAATAAAGCACCTCCACCAGCACTAAGTCCAGCTAAAGTTCCTGCACCTCCAGCGAGACCAGCTGCATTTGCCGCTGCTGCCGCTCCACCTGCCAAAGCTCCACCTGTCAAAGCTCCTCCTGTTACCGCTCCAACTTCACCTGGTGAAGGTTGTTCGGAAATTATTTGTCTATTTTCATTCAAAGTTTTTGATGAATCATATTTCATCATTAACTTCATTTTCTCTAAAGCCTCTTCAGGGCTATATTTTGGTTGTACCATGTGATGTATTTTATATTATAAATATGTTAATTCTACCAAATTTTATTTGCGGCTCCTCTATTAAGGCCAGTTTCCCATTTTTCACCTGCAAGTCCTAATTTGTTTGCTTTACCTCTTGTTAGAGTGTAAGTGTCAGCCCACTTTGGAATTGAGCCTCCTCCACCTCCTGTTGAGGGTGCTGGTGAGGACGCCGCAGCGTCTTGTTCTCCCATTTCTCCTTTACTATCTTCGTTAGTGTGCTTCTTAAAAAAATCAATAAGGAAATCTACGTCTAATATCATAGTTATAAATATTTTGTAGTTTGTAAAAAAAAATATTATATTTGCGATATGAAAAAACTCTTTTTATTATTGCTCGTTTTAGTTCTAACCTCTTGTGAAAGATATGTTACAGAGATTAGAGATTTATCCTTAAGCGGAAAATATGTTGTCTCAAAATTGGAGATTACAAATGTTGACCAAAACGAAACAAGAGATTCGTTGTACCTTCTTGGTACAACCTATAATAATACTTTATTACCAAAACCATTTGATAATATTAGAATTAATAATTTTTATGTTCATATGGATTATTCAACCATTAGAATGAAACTATTAGGTGTAACCCAATCAGGACAAGACATTTGGAAATACGGTTCAAATAATGACCCAATTTTTTACAACACATTTGGAGCAACACCATTTAGTTTTGGGTATATGCAATTCAACTACATCACTGATGATGGCTCATCAAGAACAGTAACATTTTTAATTGAAGACGACGGTTTTGAGACTCTTCAATTGAAAAGTTCTGGCGCATGGTTTAATGGAAAATTTGGTCAAAAACAAGTTATGACTTTATCCTTAACAAGAGTGGGTCCTTAATAGAACTCACTCTTTGGTAATGCGTCTGGATTAATAGTATAATATTCGTTCAAGAATATAATCAACTCTTCCTCATCTAACTCAATTTTATCTTCCCCTTCCAAGATTTCATCATCTGCGAAATCGTCGTCAAAAAAATCAAAGGATTCTGACACAAGGTCAAAACCATAATCTTCAACATGAGTATAATCAATGTTGTCAGTTCTCAATACTTCTTCACTATCTTCAATCGTTCTAAACGAAACATCCAAAACATTGGTGCTAGGGTTTAAGAAGTAGGATATAATTTCTTTAATTTCCATAATAAGTTAATTTATAAACAAATATGCTTAA